>Ga0209532_1001702_pt1 | contig 16648 bp, 34 predicted proteins | sample COG_02_FD_184746 | JGI IMG/M metagenome (GOLD analysis project Ga0209532, IMG submission 184746) | Pelagic Microbial community sample from North Sea - COGITO 998_met_02 (SPAdes) (version 2) | ecosystem: Environmental > Aquatic > Marine > Neritic zone/Coastal water | place: Helgoland, sampling... | reverse complement strand
AAATATTGTTCCAGCTTTCTTTTTATTTTTCTTATCTCCCAGAGGTAGAGAATACCCGGCTACGTCTCCGCCAGCCATCGAAGACATTTCATCAACCTTTTTTTCTTCTTTGTTACTCATCCGATTTTCCTTCTTGGAGAAAGTTTACTTCTTCTTTTAGTACATTAATTTCTTCCTGCATTCTGCGGGATGTCCTTTTCAGTTCTGTAAGCTGGTGTTTCATAACCTCTAGTCGTCTTTTATCCGTCATACTTGACGGTTTTAAGGATTTGATATTATCCCCAAGAGCCTGAATCCAACTGTTGATGGTTGGTGCGGCCCCTTCAGATAACATGAAACTCTTAGTGAGGTTATTCAAATTAATCATTTTTTAAATTCCAAATAAGCTTCTTCTTTTGGTCTTGGTCTTTTCTGCGGGCTTATCAAGATTCTCAGTTCCAGCAGATTCAGGTTCGACGTTCTTTTTTGGTTTTGGAGTTTTCTTCTTTACTTTCTCCGGAACGACTTGTTTGACTTCTGAGGGAGTCGATATCCCACCCGTTTTTCGCATTCTTCGTTTTCTAGCCATTATATTGTACCTCTATTTACACCATTTTTCAATGAGTTTGTTGAATGTTTGCTTTCTTGCATTTGATCTGATGTTTCGACCTTTAGGCAACCACGATTCATTAATAGGAGAGGCGTCTTCTTCTAGGGATTCATGATCGTCATCATATGTTTCATCTTTTTCAAGGTCTTTAATCTGCTTCTTATCTGCCTTTGCGTTCTTGCTGTAATTCTCTTTTTCTTTCTCTCCAGAATCTTCTTCTAGACTCACCGCAACATCATCTGTGGATGCTGCAATGTCAGCGCCAACATCTTGTTCTGTGCTGTCTTTCATCATTTGTTCGAGATCACTCTCTTCGTTCATATCGTCGTCAAACATTTCCTGAATTACGCCTTTGATAATATCACGCAAGTGCGCTTCTGTCAATTTCTTTTTCATTTTATTCCCCTCAACTACCCCACCAGCGACAATATCCGATGTCATGGGGGGTACATATTTGTTATTGTTAGTAAATAGTGACACTCCGTCTTTACTTTTTAAATTATCTTCCCAGTCACGAAATATCATATTTCCCATTTCATACGCTTCTCTCTCCATCTCTCGCAAATGGTCATCATGCTGAGCATAACCCTCAACAGTAGCAGCGCCACCATCAAAGTCTCCTCGGCAGTTTTGATTATGATGTACGAGTTCGTGCGATAGCGATCTTAGAATGTCCTTTATATGTCTGCCATTAGTGTACAGAGCAATCTTGTGATCACTTGGGCTATAGTAAGCGGTTTTTCCTAATGGATTTGAAGAATTACTTTCGTTAGAGACAATATAGATAGAAGCTTCCGGTTGAAAACCCAGCTTCTCCTTTGATGTCCTGTATAAATTGGCGATCAATGGTCTATATTGATCTATTCTATCCGATTCTTTCATGACTCAGTAACAATAATTAGTTTCTAAATGTTTAAAATCACAAAACACCAAAATATCATCAACAAAGAATAAATTATCGCTAAACCTTTCAAACATTGGGAGGTTATTTTTCTTTTACTGGACCACAGAAATATTACCCAAAGAGTCACAAGGAATATTTTTAAAAAAGCAAAAACACATGGATGGTTGGAAATCAGATCTCTCAACACGGGATTAGCTTCCTCTAGAGGGCCATATTTTATATATTTTATAGTAAAAAAGACATCTAATATATTAAAAACGACCAAGGACACCGCAGCAATCGATTTTGTAATTTCTTTGCCCATTTATAACAATTTTATGACAACTTTCCAATCTTCAGGTTCATCGTCTGTGTCCTCATCAGGATTTATACTATTGGTTAAATCAGAACCAGTCATTGGAGCGTCGTATATTGGCATTTCCATCCGAGGTCGCTTTAGCTCTTCTTCGAGGATTCTCCTCTTCTCTTCCTCTTCGATGAGAATCTCGATTGGCACGTCGTGCCATGGTTTTTTCTCGTCGCCCATATTTTTAACTAGTGAACGAATCCTCATTTAGACTCCAAATGCAAATAAGACACAGGAAAACTTTCTCTCCTTCCATTAGGTCTTAAAACTATCGCCATGAGAAATGACCTCTGATCACCATCTCCATAAAAAAGGTTTTCTATATATCCATATTCTTTTTGGTTACTTCCAAGTTTTTTCCAGGAAACCAGATACCCTATATCAAAACATTTTTCGAAAATATCAGCCTGTGACATGTTTTATATCTCTAATATAGGACCAAACGCATTTGGCCATAATAGAATAATATTTTTCATCATCAATATACAGATCTAATCTTTCAGCAAGTTCTCGCCCCTTTCTCCAAGCATCTATTTCCTCAGCCACCACATCAACTTTGTATTTATGTGATTTGGCCAATTTAGGGCTATTTTTGTACCACAATTTGGCTGAAGAAGGGTATTTTTTAGCATAACTTAATTCGTTATTGGCTAAAAGAAGGTGTCCACACTCATGTAGGAGCGAGTATAATTGATTTTCTAATCCCTGGCGGGTGCTTATTGTTATTAATTTATCAGCTGGTCTATACTCATCACGTGTACAATAATCGAAATCCACGTGACAACCCTTCTTGTTTGCCCACTCTTCTAGCACCCCAAGAGACATTTTGTTTACTTTGTTCTTGATTTTCTTATATTTTTCCACTTCTTACACCTCCATTGTGTGTAAGAGTATTGTATCATGTTGTATTGGTAGTGTCAAGACCAAAAGGTCTAATGAAATCAAGGATTTAGTATATCTCTAAAATCTTAACTATGGAATGGTCTGAGATAGCACCAGTGTAGTTAGGTGTGGTTTCCCCTGATGACGGGGTTGGGTCAATCGTCGTTTTAGTGTAATAACAATATCCAGCAGTTCCAGCATCATAAACACGTTGAAAATATTCAATGGTTAAGGATTCAGTGATGGTTGTGGTTGCACCTTGAGGAACAAAATTGACAACTCCAGGAAAAGTTCTTGCGCCAGCAGTTCCACCCAAGATAGCTGGTGATATAATATTGGGATTTGGATCGGAAGGGGAATAATGAGATCCACTAACAACTCCAAAATTTAAATATCCAAACGAATAAGAAGCCATTATTATCAGCCCCCTTATGCAGATCCAGGCAATAATGAAGCTGTTGCAGGAAACCAACATTGGCCAACCCAGCAATATTGAATCGTGCCTGTACCTGGCATTACTGAGCCGCCATAGTCCCAATAATTTGATGCAAAGTGGACATCCGGTAGTCTTCCTTTAAGTGTAACATAATCCGGTGTTTGAGATATAAAATTGTCATAAAAATAAATAGGAGTCAGACCCCATGAAGCATCTATACTATCTCCTGCTGCTTTCCAACCATTAGCCCCCCAATAAGTGTATTGGGTGCCAACAGATATATTACAAGTAGTCATAGTATAATCACTGGCAGCTCTGCCAGCCATTCCTTCGGCATCACCTATCCCAGAGCCAACTTCCCACATCGCTTGTGATGTACCATAAGTTCCGGGTGTGGAATTATTCCAAGCTCCAACGATATTGTATGCGCCCATATTATCCATATCCCATGGCCCTGTATAACTAGCATTATTGTAATAACCTAATTTAAGCATAACCGGATATGGATCAACAGCTCCTGTTCTGGGTGTCTCTAGTCGAGCGCATGAAATTGCAAAAGGATATTCATAACTCAACCCTGATTTTGAGTAAAAAGCATGAAAGCTACCAGTAGTATCAATTATTCCATGAAAATAATGTGGAAGACCCGCATCATAAGTATTGTCTAAAAATTGTTGCCCATCTTTAGCATATTCCGTTCCTGCAACTGTTGGGCGATTTGTGGACGAACCAGCCGAGGTATTAATTTCGTGATCAAAAGCAAAATATGCTTTATAAGGGTCTGAATCTTCACAATCTACAGTCAGATAAATATAACGACTGTCTGAGCCTGTTTGTGGAAGTAGGGTGTCTTTACGGGCTGTAAACCAGGAATGAGCATTACCAGCGGTATTCCAAATAAAATTACCAGATCCCGTTATATTCGTGCCACCAGCAGCAACATTTGTACCGTTAGACGCAGAAATAATTTCCCACTTGGCGGTTGCATTTCCATTGCCACCACTCAACATTGTAAAGAAGTTGTACATCCAACTTCCGCAAGAAGATGCTACATTAGAATCTTCCCCATTGCAATCTACATTTTGGCTATATGCCCATGTTTTTTCTGTTGCCATTATTTATCCCTCATATTCGGCTTTGAGTCTGCTCAATACTTGTTGCAAACTGTTACCAGTAGCCTCTATCAACCGCCGTGGTTTGTGTAAAATTTTGATTGTTCCAATCCACTTTTCTGAATCTGGCTCCTGGTCGAGTCGTCTAACGCTCATAATTAACTCTTTCGCCTCGACGTCAAGCCAATTATTTATATCTGTCCAACTTGAATTTGCCATTTGCTATTATCCTTTCTATAAATAGTTGTTTTATTGTAAAACTATTTTTATACCCTTTATTAATACCGTCGCATCGGCCTGTGAACCCGAAGCATAAAAATCATACCAATCATTGTTAATGTTTGCACCCGGACCTGGCAGTGAAATCGACGAACCCGATATATCTTGCAGGCCAATACCACTTGCTTTTAATTCAGTTATAGTGGCTCCACCAGTATACCTTTTAACCTCTAATGTCCCAGTTTGATTATCCTCAATTGATGATCCAAACATTCCCCGAAAAGAGACCACTGTATTGCTACCAGTTAAGATTCTGGCCGATCCAATATGCGTTGCCGTAGTTCCTGATACTTCCGCATTTAATACTAAATTTATATCACATGATGCCATGATGCTGTCTCCTGTAAATACTCCTATAATTCATAATATATACCTTTTATACTGGATGTAACTAGAGCTTCGGAACCTGATAAGTAAATATCATACCATCCGGCTGAAGAAACTACGATGTTTGTCTGAGTGGCATATTTGTGAGTAGTTCCTGCGTTCTCGGCGGCTAAGGTGGTGAGTGAGGATCCATCTATATAATTTTTAAATTCTGTATATACGGTTTTTACTCCGCCAAAATTCAACTCACCTAGCATGGCCCCAATAGTAGAATATGTTTGGGCATCGAGATAAAGAGACCCCACATGCATGGGGGTAGAACCTTGTGAATTAGAAACATTCAATATTTCAGTATAAAACACGGTATCCGGTGTCGGGGTTGGAGTGACCCCTCCCGCTGTTCTGTCTGCATACACGTCAAGAGGCGTTCGAGGTCCACAGAAATAGGGCAGACCTTTCCTTCTTAAGCTAATTGGACCAGGGGTTGGAATTAAAAAAGGAACTTGAAAAGAATCTCCCTCATCAGTAGCCCATTGTCGAATGCTAGAGCTGAGGGTGGTGATCGTGTAATCAGAAGTGTTTGACACGAATATAAATAGTTTAAAAAATCTTATTTTACATTACGAAAGGCACAATGAATACCTCGAAATGCCTCTCTTTTGATTTTGAACTGAACTCCAGACCCTAAAAAGCTATAACTAATGATAGACTTCTCGCATCTATCAATAATTTTAGCCACATCAGCTTTATCACTGTAGACATATACATATCCATCTTTTTTATCCATATTTGAGTCTAAAACATGACTTTCTGACTCTGGACCTCCACCTTTACCCTTGAAATGGGTTTTTAAGTCTTTAAGTGATGGTATTTCACTGCTAAAAAGTCCTATTTTATTGTTATCTTGTTGTGTAGACATATTATCTCCTAATATTTGTTAATTAATACTTGCAATGACTTGGCAGTGGCCCAAGCATCGCCCATTGCAGTGTGTCGCTTGTTTTCAGGGATTTCCACTCCGGCAGCCTTGAAAAGAGTGTCTGCTGAGGCTCTGAACCCTGACACTTTACCTGAAATCATCAAAAATTGCAGCACAGAGCAGGTATCTAGGGCACGATCACGGAAATCTGCCTTAAAATCCTCCCCTGCGAGCCTGTAAAGCCTTCTAATGAACCCTAAATCAAAGGGTGCATTGTGAGCCACAAGCTGGATTGGTCGCCTGTCTGTCCCTAGAGCGGTGTCTAAAGCGCCACGAATCATCCCAACTGCTATATTTGGACTAAATCCTCTAGATTTGACTTCATTTAGGCTAATTTTGTTAATCTCTAAAGCCTTATCTATGTATTTAATCTCCTCCTCATTAATAAGGAGGTCAAAACACGGATCACATCCTTCATCGGGCGTTAAAATTACCCCCGCAATGCTTAAAATACTGTGTTCTTTACAGTCTAGTCCGCCAGTTTCAGTATCTACGACTAAAAATCTTTGTTTTCTTGACATGGTGTAATAATAACATGCAACTACTTCGTTGTCAACGAAATTTTTCCACTATTTACTAATAAAATGAAAAGATTAGTTATATCAGACCTCCATTTGGGGAGTTTTTATGCCAAAGAAGCCCAGCTTGTTCAATTTTTCGAAGAAAATGCTGATTTTGATGAACTTATCCTGGCTGGCGATATCATTGACTTTATCCGAGTGCCATATTTCACCGAACAAACCACCAAATTGTTTAATTTTGTAAGCAATTTCCCTGGAAAGGTGGTTTATATCGTAGGTAATCATGATCTACCCTTTAAAAACTGTGTTGGGCACTATATGTTTGGCGTTCACTTTGAAAATCAGTATGAATTTGAGGAAAAAGGGAAAAAATTTAGAATAGAACATGGAGATAGGTACGAGAAAGGTATAATTCACCGCAGATCATTAATGAATTTGATTTCCGTCATACAAGACATCCTAGAAAGGGCTTTTAAATGGAATTTATCTGCTTGGTGGCAAAGTTTGTTTACTAAAAAGAAGAAAGCACGTAAAATTTGGGATATTTTACAATGGAATGAGGATGCAGATGTGTTTATTATGGGCCACAATCATGAACCAGAGGTTTTAATCTGGGTTAATGACGATGAAGAAATTAAAACATATGTTAATTGTGGTGACTGGACAGACCATTGCACTTATGTAACTGTAATTGATGGCGTTACACGCTTAAAGAAGTTTGAATAATCTCTCGATACTTCAAGAGAGCCAACTCTTTGGCCTTTGCTTCGATCATTACATCAAAATCATGACCATAGGTATTGATTGGCGTGTAAACATAGTCAGAATGTGCTTGTGGAAGGCAATCTATACCCTGCTCTTCTCGCCGAGACTCACTCAAATGGCAAACAGGAGTTACATCCGACCAAGTTTCCATAGCGTAATCCAGTGCTTCGTCTTGCCGTAAGCCTCCATCATGTAAATTATGATGATGAAAATCAAAAACAATAGGACATTCGATATCCAGCCACATGTATTTGTAAAGTTCTTCTGTAGTAAAGAGTGAAGGTTTGTCATCATTTTCAACTGTTAGCCTGCTTTTAAGATTATTAGATAGTTTATCATAATTTTTACAAAATCTATAGGCAGTTTCACGTTTATTATCATACGCAGCGCCGATATGGATATTAATTTTGTTATGATAGCTAGGTTTAAAGCCCATAATGTCGAAGATTTCAGAGTGGTGTTCCAATTCTTTGATAGTGTTATTAACAATGCGGTCATCTTTGGCGCACAATTTGTTAAATGGGCCAGGATGGGAGGTTATGCGTTGGCCTACGTTGGTTGCAAAGTCACCTGCTTCCATTAAGGCATAACAAATATTTTCATAATCAGGCAATTGCTCTAGATCATACTCAGATGCCCAGGGAAATAGGTTGGAAGACATACGAAAAAACTTGATATTATTTTCTTCGTTCCACTTAAGGATTTTAATCAGGTCAGTACAGTTTTGCAACGCTAACTCAGAGGCATAAGATATTCCTTTTTGCATGAACGTGCGCTTGATCATTGATCGGTTAGTAGTAATTCTTTTTGATTTTGGGCGATTTGAAAATCCCATATTAATGCAGGCATATCCGAGTCTCATGTTGTAATAATACCGCAAAGTTTTAAAATTGTCAAGACTTTTGTGTATTATAGATGAAGTCTAGCCAAGCCTCTGGCGTCTCATCTTTGATTACCATGAAAAAATTGTTTTTGGGTTGACATGGCTTCTTGGCGAGCGTGAAATTGGTATCTTTTAGCAGGGAATCACCTTTTTTAGTATTACACTTGGGACACGAAACAACTAAATTATTCCAATCAGTCTTTCCCCCCTTTGAACTGGGGACTATGTGGTCTATAGTAAACCTTGATTTATTTAATCTTTTACTACAATATTGACAACATCCATGATCTCTGATGTACAAATTGGTTCGAGTGAGTTTAATTCCCCAAGGCAATTTAAATATATAATTAACTAATCTTATTACAGCGGGAAGTTTGAATTTTTTATTAGGGGAATTAATCCACGTATCTTCATATTCTCTAATTACTTCTATTTTGTCCTGAAAATACAATAACATGGCCTTCTGCCATGACACTTGCTTTATCGGTCGGTAACTTGAGTCTAAAACTAATACTGGCTTCATCTCTAATATTATATAGTATATAAAACACTCTCGGCAGGACTCGAACCTGCAACCTTGAGCTTAGAAGGCTCCTGCTCTTCCAGTTGAGCTACGAGAGTAAAAAAAAGGGGGCACAAAGACCCCCATAAAAAAATTATTTTTTTGTATCTAAATTACAGACTTACGCCAACCCCAAGACCTACAACATGTGCGGTACTTGAGAGATCAGTTCCGGTAGAATTGAGCATATAATACATATTCACCGCAATATTACTCGTTACTGATCGGGTAACTCCAAGAGAAGCACGGTTATGGATTAGGCCATCTTCATTTAGACGAACTTCGTCAGAAAGGTCTAAAGTCAAGCCGTTAACAACCGTGCTGGCAGTTAATGATGTTCGACCACTTAAAGTGTCAAAACCACTTAACTCAATAGCTGATGCACTGTCAATGTTCACACCACCTCGCAAAAGTGCCATAGCAAGACCGACAAAAGGTCGATGCTCACCAGAGCTTGTGTTGAGATATCCGGCAGATACACCAACCATCTCATTAACACCAAAACCAAGACTTAGCTTAGTACGTTGGTCCGCCAATGAGAGATCAGTAATGTCTCCAAAACGAAGTTCCTCTTGAACATTCAAAGTCACATTATCTGCAACGCCACCTGAAACATTCAAAGTGGTCCAAACAGCCGATTCTGATGCCATCGCATTGTCGGCAACAAGTGCCAAAAGGATGGTTCCAAAACCGATTGCTAGTATTTTTTTCATTCTGTTAGTCATTTTAATAACTCCTTAATTTCCCTAATTGGGAAAGCCACAAATAGGAGTCGAACCTACGACCTGCTGATTACAAATCAGCTGCTCTACCAACTGAGCTATTGTGGCGATTGTTGTTGGGTACTCCATTGTACCGTGTTTATTTTGTCAAAAAATAAATCATTCCATACATAAAGGCACCGAGGCCAATTAATTGTAAAACTTCAATAAACATTTTCTTCCTCTTTCTTAAACATTTCATAAAGCGCAATAGTGATGCTTCCAAACACCCCAACTGCATACAAGGTTAAAAACAAGGGAGCATATTCACGAAAGGCAAATATGGCCCCAGCTGCCATTATACCAAAGAATTTTCCGAAAAGCAACAAAATAACTGCAATCATGTTATTCTTTGAAATTGTTGACACCATATCATACATTATTTCACTTCCTCACAATATTCTCTTCTACAAGGGGTACTACAAATCGAAAAGCACTTTCCAAATTCATATGCCTTGTTTACGGTTCTTTCGCAAATTGATGCACAAACCCTTGCACAATCATAAAATCGTTTATCGCATTTTATATTTTCTTTACCATCGCATTGGGTAAAAGTAGTTAACATAGCCATTGCAAATACTATTTTCATGTTGGGCCTTGAGGGATTCGAACCCCCGTCCAATCGGTTATGAGCCGACTACTCTAACCGCTGAGTTAAAGGCCCCAACGATTCATTAAGGCCATTATATCTGAGGTGGACGGGGATGTCAAGTGAAAAATTAAAATTGTTCTTCTTCGGTTGAACCTTCGAGCGCTAAAGTCGAAGCATTCCCACCACTTATAATTTGAGAAACCTTATCAAAATAACCTGTACCAACTTCTCGTTGATGTTTAACAGCGGTAAAACCATGTATAGCTTGATCAAATTCAGCTTGTTGGAGTTCTGAATAGGCAGCCATACCTCGTTCACCATAATCTTTAGCTAAAGTAAACATACTGTGATTAAGTGCATGGAAGCCTGCGAGGGTTACAAACTGGAACTTGTATCCCATCCCTTCTAATTCTTTTTGAAATTTTGCAATCGTTTCTTTATCAAGGTGCTTTTCCCAGTTAAACGAAGGGGAACAATTATAAGCTAACAATTTACCTGGGAATTGAGCGTGAATCGCATCGGCGAACTTTTTAGCTTCTTCAAGAGATGGTGTTGAGGTTTCAAGCCACAATAAATCTGCATAAGGTGCATAAGCTAGGCCACGAGCAATACCCATATCCAAACCGCCAGTAATTTTATAAAAACCTTCGGGTGTTCTTTCACCAGTCATAAATTCATGGTCCCGTTCATCGATGTCTGAAGTGATGAGTTTCGCTGAGTTTGCGTCAGTCCTTGCAATTAAAACTGTGGGAACATCACAAACGTCTGCTGCCAATCTCGCAGCCGTTAATGTGCGAATGAATTGGCTTGTAGGGACTAGAACTTTGCCTCCCATATGACCGCACTTCTTTTCAGATGCTAATTGGTCTTCGAAATGAACGCCTGCTGCGCCAGCCTCAATCATCGCCTTCATTAATTCATAAGCATTGAGCGGACCACCGAAGCCAGCTTCAGCATCAGCAACAATCGGAGCGAAATAATCATGTTCAGGTTGACCTACAATGCCACCTTCAACACACTCAAGTTGATCTGCTCGCCGAAAGGCTTTATTAATCTTTTTAACAACTGCTGGAACGCTATTAGCTGGATATAGACTTTGGTCAGGATACATATCACCAGCCAAATTTGCGTCCGCTGCAACCTGCCAACCACTTAGGTATATGGCTTTCAATCCAGCTTTGACTTGTTGAACTGCTTGATTTCCAGTTAACGCACCTAAAGCTCTTACTGCATCTGGCTCGTGCAGCAATTTCCATAATTTTTCTGCACCATCTTTTGCAAGAGTGTACTCAATCTTTTTACTTCCACGAAGATTTAATACCTCTTCTTTGATATATGGTTTTTCAATTCCGTCCCAACGATATGTCATTAGTTTTTCCTTTTGTGTTTATTATATCCTTAAAAAATTAAGGAATAAGATCATAACATGGTAATGTTAAAAAGTCAATTATTTCTTTTGATGTACATAGATCTAGAAATACTTTTTTTGTTTGATTAAACTGGTTAAGATTCATCATGGTTTTTAATTCGTCATCCACAACGTCAATAAAATAATCTTCAGTAACTTGCTTGCCGTCATCCAGCCAGACATTATACTTCAGCCACTGCCAAATTTGAGCCCGAGAGATCTCCGCCGTAGCTGCGTCCTCCATCAGATTATCAATTGGGACGCATCCGTTCCCGTTGATCCAAGCATTCAAGTATTGAAAGCAGATTTTAATATTCTTCCGAAGCCCTTTTTCTGTACAGGCCCCCTTGGGTGAACATAAGAGATCTTTTTGGGTGATTGACGAGTTTAAACACAATTGTTTATTTATTTGATTGGGCGAAGTCATGTGTGCATCGAAGACATCTTTAGCGAGTCCAACCAATGCAGGATGAGCGACCCAGGTGCCGTCGTGTCCATCTTGGACTTCACGCAACTTGTCTGCACGAACCTTAGCCATGGCTTTGTGGTTCTCCTCCGAATCATTTTTTATTGGAATTTGCGCAGCCATTCCACCAATTGCGTGGGCACCTCTCTTGTGGCAAGTTTGCACAAGAAGCTGGCTATAACACCTCATAAAGTGTTCTGTCATCCCTACAGAGTCTCTATCGGGCAGAACAAATTCACGGAAATTTTTTGTCGTTTTTATAAAACTAAAAATGTAATCCCACCTGCCACAGTTTAGGCCAGCGGAATAATGTCTTAGTTCGTATAAGATCTCATCCATTTGAAATGCCGCCGGGAGAGTCTCAATAAGGACAGTAGCTTTTATTGTGCCTACTGGTATTCCAAAGTACCCTTCCGAGTAAGAAAATATTTTAGCCCACAATCTAGCTTCTTTGTGATGTTCCAATTTGGGCAAATAAAAATAAGGACGAGACCCCTTTTTTAATAGGGCTTTGTAGTTATGAAACAGGTAAAGACCGAAGTCAAATAGAGATGCACGAATTGGACTACCATTTACAACATAATTCTTCTCCACAAGGTGAAGTCCCCGTGGCCTTACAAAGAGAGTCGCAATTTGATCATTTAACTTATAACTCTTTCCAGTATTGGGATTTGTATAATCTATGGTTCCATTTATGGCATCCCTCAGATTGACTTGGCCTTGGATGCAGTTTTCCCAAGTAGGGCAATTCGAATCCTCAAAATCAGACATATAAATATTTGCACCAGAATTAAGTGCATTGATTATCATTTTTCTTACTGGCGGGCCGGTGATTTCAACTCGACGATCAAATATCTCTTCGGGAACAGCATCAATTTTCCAATCAGCATTCCTCAAATTGTCAGTTGGGGCTTCGAAATTCGGCAGATCGGTTCTGCCTTTTCTCTCCTCTAACACGTCTTCAATCTTGTTGTTAAAATTTTTACTCAAATGATTTAAAAAAGACTTAGCCTCTTTCGATAAAATTTGTTTTTCCATCACTTTCCTTTGTTGTTGGGAATAGAATAGTAATACAGCTTTAGGGCGTGTTTGGCACATAGCGTCTTCTTATGACTCCAATGGAGAAATTTAGAATCGCAATATAGCTCAGCTTTCGTGCCGCAGTTTTCGCACAACTTGTAAGACATCTTTTCAGTAAACCTTATAATCTCAAAAACTGTTTCCGATCCACTTTCATATTCTATACTCAATGTTCCATGCAAATTATTAATTGATATAATTTTAAAATCTTTAATATCTTCTACTAAACTGCAAGAAGAAATTGCAGCGCACATTTCGAATATGATTCGTGCCCAGCCTACTCCACATTTGAACGTGTCGTCAACAGAGTGCATGAACAGGAACGGATATTGATTGTGTATTTCTTCAAAAGTTTTTACAATCACATATTAAATATGTTTGCCGACAATTAATTTACTATCAAAAAAAAAATACCATAAAATAACCATAGCACAAATGACACCGGGCGTCAAGCCATTTACATCAGATTATATTTATAGATCATTTTGTCGTAAATCCACCGGAGACTGTCAGCCATCTCGTCCGCTTGTTTGAGTGTCCCATATGTTCCCATATTGTGTCGCAAAACATGTTCTTCCTCATCTCCAGCAAAACTTTCAACAACTAGATCGACTGTGTATTCAAAATTTTCAGTCACACTCACTTCAATGAACTGTTCAGCCAGAATTCTATTTTCATCATCAATCATTTCAATTCATCCTCCGAAGGCGAAGCCTGCCGGAAATTTTTCTCTCCCACACTGACTTTCACAACAAAATCGCCTCTGTCTAAGATATCTCCACTGCCATCAGGGTATATCACGTTATATCCAAAAGCGCCCTCATGCGAGGCGAATATCCTTTGCACAATCCCTAAACTGCCTTCTTCTTCACCAGGAGAGGCAGAAGACCACTCATATTGAGGTGATTCCCATGGATGTTTTATTTCGGCCCAAATAAGATCGCCGATGTTTACATCATTCATATAGATGCCTATCCACAGCACATTTATCAATAAATTGAGAAATCCTACCCCTTAAGTTATCTAAACTTGAGGCATATTCTCGCTCTTCCGCACTAAGGCCGTTCTTTGTTATACTTCTTCTTGTTAAATTGATTTGTGCCACATATAATTGATTGTCCAATATTTGGGCTTCTTTCAAAGTTAATTCAATTTTAGGTTTCATCATCTATTCTACTCTTGCACGAATATCAACAATTTCGCCCAATGAGTTAAAAATAACTTCGATATACCCACTATCTAAAGTGAGCATTAAATCATTCCACTCATCGTACTCTAAGTCACTATTCTTTAAAAATTGTATAAATTGTTCACGTTGGTTGTTATTCTGTTTTTCCATTCTTATTCGCTTTCGCTTTCAAAGTTAACTCAAATTTGTGAGCTAAAAAGGTTTTGCCATTTTCAAAAATTATAATATATCTACTATTATGCACACCATTCAGTATTTCAGTAATAATCGCTTTTTTATTATAATAAAATCTTAACACAGGATTTAAATCACTATCTTGCTTGACTTCCACTAAATCTCCTACCTCAAAGTCAAACATTTAATAATAATTAGGTTTTAGTTTTCACTCCCGATATTAATTTAACATTTTTATCAATATAATCAGATTCGTCCATAGTAATTTCGCCGTCAATTGCCCAATGGATAGTATATATCCACCGACTATCGTACTCGCTTGAATTGGGGGAAACTTCAATGACAGACACTATAATGCCATAATCATTTTTAGGATCGTATTTGTCTTTAGGGGGGAAGCCCACCAAATCTCCTATTTTAAATTTTGGCTGCATTGAGTACATATACTTAATTAGAATCTCGATGTTACAAGTTTGTAAAGTTTCTACCTTTAGAGACCAGCTTCCAATTGGTCTGCTGTCCCGATGTTATGTGGGCTTGTTTGCCAGTTGTCAGTCTTACGATATAAACACTTGGCTCTCCTTCATATTCCGCAGGATACACTTTTTCGATATACCCCCACAACGGTTGTATATCAGTGAAAGTATGTGTAGCTTTCCATCTCACTAAATCTCCTATGTTAAACATCTTTTATCACCTTACTAAGCCAACTATTGTAAAAACCACGAATCTCGCCAGTGGTTAAGTGGACATAGATCCAGTGCCAACTTTCGTCTTGGGCACCAATTTTAATTGTTTTGGGAACTATCTTAGTTACAACCCCTAATGACCCTTCAGGAATTTTACCATTGAAGGTGTCAACCGATTTATTTATTCTCACTAAATCACCAACTTTAAATTCAGATGCAATTATCATCCATCCCATGTCGAACTTGCCACCAACTCTAAATAGCCCGAATAATGTCGTCGGGCGTTTTTTGTGGAGCCAGCCCAACAGATATGCAAAATTTGTGGGCTTAGTTGGACAGGGTCTGAAATCTCAGGGACATCATACACCTTAACCACAATTCCGGTTGTTAATTCACCATCATTCGTGAGTCCGACGAATTTACTTCCTGGGACATCAGGTTTTGGTCTTACCAAATCACCAACCTTAAACTTCATGCTCGTGCTACCAACTTAAGTGATGCTTCAGTATAGCACTGGTCATTAAAATTTAAATGATGAGCCCAACACACATTAATAAATTGCCCTACATCAACTAATTCATCACTATCGGAATTGCTGTCGTGACATTCACCGTGCCAGTTTTCGACTCTGGTCACAAGACCATACGTTCCCATTGGCGGGTGTCGCTCTGGGCTAAATTGATTATCCATCTTTACCAAATCTCCAACTTCAAACAGTATATCTTCTTCGAGCATTATATCCCCCTTACTAGGCCAAGGTCTCCTCTCGTGAACTTGTTATTCATTCGCCCAAGTATATTACTTCAGTTAATTCTGGGTTATAAAAGGTCTGGTCTGTGTTATCACAGATGTTCCTTGCGACCACTCGCACTTTCGTGTTGGGATTGCGAATGTTATTAGCCAGGTATGGTGTGCTTTGTTCAAAGATTCTTTTAAAAATTTGAGAAGGATCTGACTTCTTTACAAAATAATGACCATCCACAACCTCTATCAACTTCATGCTTAAATTATCTCAAATTTAAGGACTTTTGTCAAGTGTTTGTTTTAAAATCTGTGAGATTTTTTTTTGGTATTTTTTTTGAGTCTATGATTTTGCGACTAAGGTTATTTTGTCGAGACGATACGCAGTCTGACTTCCGTCAGTTATGTGGATTATTGCGAATTTTGATTTAAGGCTTAGGATAATCCCGTATAAGTACCACTGAGTTTCCTCTTTGTAATCGATATTACGTTTTTTGACGATTACAAGATCGCCTGGTTTGAGCTTATCCATTTGCTCTAGCAATTATTTGAAGGTCGATGTCGTGATAAATGTGAAATCCAAACATGCTTGGTGCTTCAGAGGCCCATTTAACGTGGACGAAGTATTTGCAAGTGTCGTCCATGCACTCTTCGGGATCAACATCTTCTGACTTGATGACGATTCCAATAGTGTCTTGGTTTACACCTTCGCTGTAAATTATAACGTCAGGTGCCATTTTTACTAAGTCTCCAATTCTCATCTTAAAATCTCAAAATTTACCGGCGCATCGTGAATGTACCTAGGCGGCCACAGGGTATCCCACCGGGGGGTGGGACATACATTCCGGGGAGGGGGGTGTACCCCGAAGGGGGCTAACCCTTACCAAAAAAACAAATAGACATTCCGGGTTTGCTTAATTGGATGAGGGTTAGCCACATTAGGAATAACGATTAAGCAAAATC
>Ga0209532_1001698_pt1 | contig 16664 bp, 17 predicted proteins | sample COG_02_FD_184746 | JGI IMG/M metagenome (GOLD analysis project Ga0209532, IMG submission 184746) | Pelagic Microbial community sample from North Sea - COGITO 998_met_02 (SPAdes) (version 2) | ecosystem: Environmental > Aquatic > Marine > Neritic zone/Coastal water | place: Helgoland, sampling... | reverse complement strand
CAAAGAATGGTTGATAATTTCCGCAATAGTATGCCACTGAATGCTAACTTTAAAACCATCTATTGAATGGAATTAGACATAGCAGCACAGGTATTTCAAATTCAACAGCACGGAGCACGTGATTCAGAAGGCGTGGCAGTATTAGGCTATGCCATCTGCATGTTTACAACGATCGTTTGAATGAGGCACCTCAAATAAGCGTCTGATCGTCGAACACTGGATTGGGAGAGTGTTGTGCGCCGGTCTGAAAGACCTCAACCGATGCGGCTGCTTCTTTAATATCCTCAAAGCGAGCGATATGAAACAGGGCATCACCTTCGTTGACCAGCGGGATATTGCTCCTGCCAATCACCAGACCGTTATATTGCGCGGTGACCGGATAGTCTGTTGGATTAAACAGGTCAGATGGGTCTGAGATAATACCTAAGACATCACCGCTCCTCACTCTGGAACCGAGAGCGACAACCGAGCGCAGTATGCCGCTCTGCGGTGCTCGCTCCCAACTACTTGAGCGGGCAACAAAGGGTTCATGGCGCTTGCCAGGATTTTTTGTCGGTGCCAACATGGCCAGGTGTCGCATAACCGATAAAATACCGCGCACGCCGGCACGGATGGATAACTCGTCAAAGCGCAATGCTTCACCGGCTTCGTAGAGCAACACTTTCACCCCATACTCGTCAGCCGCTTGGCGGAGTGAACCATCACGTAAATTTGAGTTAAGTAATACCGGGACTGAAAAAGCCTCGGCTAATAGTTTTGTCTCTGGGTCATCTAGATTGGCGCGAATTTGTGGCAGATTGGAGCGATGTATGGCACCCGTATGCAAATCGATACCGTAATCACACTGCCGCACCACCTCCTGCAGAAAAATATGTGCCAGCCTTGCCGCCAGTGAGCCCCGGCTGGAGCCTGGAAAAGAGCGGTTCAGGTCACGCCTGTCTGGCAGGTAGCGAGAGTGCTGGATAATACCAAATATATTCACCACGGGAATGACTATGAGCGTACCACGCAAGCGTTTAAGCGCGCTGGTTTTTAACAGGCGCCGAGTTATTTCAACGCCGTTAAGCTCATCACCATGGATAGCAGCACTAATAAACACAGTTGGCCCACTGTTTTTCCCGCAGATAACCTGTAGTGGAATATTGACATTGATATGGGTATATAACTTGCCAATAGGCAGTTCAATAACACGCCGCTCACCAGGTTGTATGGTGATCCCATTAATCGTCACCGGTTTATTTTTGGTTGTCATACAGGTAACTATTATCCTTTGCCGCGTGTACGTGTTTTATTGGGTTTGGCGTTTTTCTCGATAAAATCGATAATCAGTCCTGCAACATCTTTTTGGGTCGCTTCTTCAATGCCTTTCAATCCCGGCGAAGAGTTCACCTCCATCACCAGTGGGCCTCGACTGGATCGCAATAAATCGACACCGCACACATTGAGCCCCATGATAGTCGCGGCCGTAATGGCTGTTTTACGTTCGGCAGACGAGAGCGTCACCAGTTTAGCTGAACCACCACGATGCAGATTGGAACGAAACTCTCCCTCGGGGGCTGTCCTCTGCATAGCAGCAATAACCTTGCCTCCGACAACCAGACAGCGAATATCGCTGCCGCCAGCCTCTTTAATAAATTCCTGAATAAGGATATTACTTTTTACCCCCATAAAGGCCTGAATAACACTTTCTGCCGCTTTTTTGGTCTCGGCCAGCACCACGCCAATACCCTGAGTTCCTTCCAATACCTTAATAACCAGTGGTGCACCGCCGACCTCTCGAATCAGGCCTTTGACATCATCTGGCGAATTGGCGAAAGCGGTTACAGGTATGCCAACCCCTTTGCGCGACAACAGCTGAATGGAGCGCAGCTTGTCTCGAGAGCGAGAAATTGCAACGGACTCGTTGACGCAATAAGTGCCCATCATTTCAAACTGGCGCACCACTGAAGTACCATAAAAAGTCACTGAAGCGCCAATGCGAGGGATGACCGCATCAAAGTCACCGGGATTAAACTCTTCATTTTTGAAGTGTATGGACGGATTCTCGGTACCCATATCCATAAAACAGCGAATATGGTCAATAACACGAATGTCGTGACCACGCTCTTTGGCAGCTTCCACAAGACGGCTTGTGGAGTAAAGTTTGGGGTTCCGTGACAAAATCGCAATCTTCATTATTTTTCCTAGGTTATTTGGATCCGGCGTTTAATTATTATGGACTGCAAGACGTCACATTGAGGGATAACCTGAGAGATAAGACGCCGCTGGGTTGACGCAATAAAGGCCATTCAGGGCTGTGCGTCCAAGTAACAGTCGAAACTTCATGGTGTCGCGATTGGTCAATGTTATCTCGATCGTTCGTTTTATCTCGCCAATAGTAACTGTTGTTTCTATCACAAAGCGACGCTCTGCATGACCCCCGGAGTCGGTGATTGTTCGCTCTTCCAACACAGCGGCATCACAAACAACCTCGGTTTCGTTGTCATTTTGATTAGGGTGGATGCCAAACCTGACACGCTGTTCATCACCTTTATGATAGGGTTCAACGAAATAGGCATGGAGGGCGGAGGTTCGTGCCCCGGTATCAACCTTTGATTTAATCGATGAAATCCCTAGATTTGGCAAGCTTACCCACTCACGCCAACCCAGGGTGAGCAGTTCAGATCGTTTTACTGATTGATCAGTCGTGGTGGCGCACATGGTAATTGATCTCTGCAGGGAAAAAATTTTCGCAAGCATAGATCATTTATCACTAGGTATACACAAAAATAGAGGGGGGGCTTGAGATGTTGGAGTGGCGTCTATTGGCTTAAGCTTGCGAAGATTGTGGATACCCTTTGTACCCCTCTATACCCCTCTATACCCCTTTGACCCCTATCATAGACAGGAGAAACCACACTGCCTATTTAATCAGCCATTACTCCGCCGCGTTATTTTACAGCGCTCGAGGGGTATCGCAATTCAGCGGCCGATTAGTGTTGTCACGGCGACATCAAGACGTGACTGGATAGGTTAGTGGTTCAACGCTAGTCGAAGCGCAGAATTTCGTCGATATCCAGGCCGTGGGCCTTGGCTATTTTGAACAGCTGCCAGAGTGACACTATGGCTTGGGGATTCTGTTCCATTCTCTGATACTGACGCAGAGACAATTCATAGTCGGCCATATCTTCTTGAACTAGGTGCCCATTTTTACGCAACGAGACGATCCGCTTCTGCAATTTTATCTGTAACTGCAAAAATTCATCGTAATAAGCAGAATCTGCATTTGGGCGCTGCATATCAGTTTGCTCAGATAACCATTGACCTAGGCCGCCAAGGTTGGCATATTCAAAATCACAGCAACACGCCATGCTTGACGTCCTCCGTGACGAAATAACTGAATGTGAATCTGTGGACAGTGAAAACAACAGGGCTCTCTCAGAGAGCCAACAATGGAGCTATTTAATCAGTGCACTCTTTATTGATGCATTGTTAGATACACTTTAAGAGTGCTATGCACAAGGAACCAAAACCCGTGACAATTCAGCTATCGAACAAACTGACAGCCGTAACCCTAATGCTTGCCGCGACCCTAACATTACTCGGTTGCGCGAATAACTCATCACAACCCAAGTACAATTTAGACACCTATACCCTGGGTCGCAGCGCAGTATTCACCCAGCGCGAACTGATTAATGAACAGCTAAAAGATCCAGCCGAGATAGATTCTGAAGTCCGCGACGCCCTGCTATACAACTACTGTGACCTAGTGGCGCGAAATGCTATTTACATTGCCCGAGACGACCTCCCCGAGCAGTGCCAAAGCCGCAGCGATAAAGAGACTTTCAGTGACAACAAACAGCGTCAGTGTACCTACAACTACCATATCTGCGTCAGGGCCTGCCCTCTGCGCACCAACGACTGTCAGCCTTGTATTGAACGCGCCAAAAAATGCCTGGCTCCCTAGAAAGGTTCCCAAGACAGGCCCTTGGGCAATCTAACTTATCTAAGCCGCGTCAGAACCATAGGCATAAAATCCACCGCGCTCAAGGGCAGCCTTATAGGCTGGGCGCTGCTGTATGCGTTGACGGTAGGCGGCAATGTTCGGCAGTGCCTCCAATGAGTAGAGCAGCGGGGTAATTTCAACCACAAATGAAAGCTGAATATCGGCGCCAGAAAAACTGTTACCCACCAACCAATCGACGTCCTGCAGTGAATTCTCTATATAGCCTAGATGGCGCTGCAGTTCGTCACTGATGCGCGGTTGCAGTGGCGCACCGGCGTCGCCCAAACGTGCCGTATACATTTTTAGCATCATAGGCAACATCGCGCTGCCCTCTGCATAATGCAGCCACTGCAGGTACTGCTCATAGCCATCAGTGTCGATTTCAGGCTGCAACCGACCAGCGCCATAGTGGCGTAAGACATAGTCAACAATCGCGCCAGACTCAATAATTGTGGCTTCGCCATCAGTCAAAACGGGCGACTTACCCAGCGGATGAACGCGCTCTAACTCCGGGGGTGCAAGATTGGTCACTGGGTCGCGCTGATAGGCTTGTAGCTGATACTCTAGGCCGAGCTCTTCAAGTAACCAGAGGATTCGTTGCGAGCGGGAATTATTTAAATGATGAACAGTCAACATAGCTGAGACTCTAGTAAGAAAGATTAACTACTGCTCTAAAGGGCAGTTCATTGCGCTGGCGGTCCAGCTGCCGGGTCAGTATACCTAAAAACTAACCCTGTTAAAGACAGCAACTAAAACCCGGACGACAGCCGCTGTGAGTAGCAAACAATTGTTCTCTGATATTAACCGCTGTAAGCTACGCTCTCGATCGATTCCGCCCAGAGATTATCTTGCCTAAAGCCTTTGTCTACCCAGCGTTGCGCTCAACCCGCGACAATTTTAAATGTCCTAGCTGCGATCAAGCATTGATCCTGCAGGATGATCCGCAACCACGCACTTACCGGTGCAACAATCAGCACAGTTTTGATCTGGCCCGCGAGGGTTATCTCAATCTGTTGTTGGTCCAGCACAAGCATAGTCGCAATCCCGGTGATAGCGACGAAATGATTCGTAGCCGCCAGCGCTTTTTAAATGCCGGTTACTATGAGCCTCTGGCTGATGCCATTGTTGCCGCCGTTGCCAAGGCCGCAAGCGAGCCCGAACAGACTGTTTTGGATCTCGGCTGTGGTGAGGGCTACTATATGCAGCAGCTGCGAATAGCCTCTGCAACAGCATCGACCAAACTTAAACTGTTGGGTATGGATATCTCAAAGTTTGCCGTTCGCCTAGCAGCGAAACGCAAGATGGATGCGCGCCTCGCAGTTGACAGCGTCTACAATATTCCGCTATTTGAAAACCGTATAGACACAGCTATTTCAGTGTTTTCACCGATCAGTGCCGAAGAGACCGCTCGCGTGCTTAAACCCGGCGGCCAGTTAATTATGGTCGGTCCAGGTGCAGAGCATTTATCAGGGCTCACCGCGCTAATCTATGAGCAGTCCCTGCCCCATGGCGGCAACACCGCAGGCCTGGAAAAGGCAACTCAATTTAATTTGCTGGAACAGATTGAAATCAAGCAGGCTATCGTCGTCACCGGCAGCGATATTCTCGACCTGCTAAAGATGACTCCCTACTACTGGCACAGTCGCCCAGAACAGCAGGAGATGTTGGCCAAGCTGGACAAGCTTGAAACCCTGATCCACTTCAATATCAATATTTATCAGAACCAAAGCAGCTAACATAATCACCCATAAAAGATCTAATATGAGCCCTGCAGAGCAACAGTTTTTAAGCCGCAACAAACTCCCCGAAAGCTATTTGTTGAGTGCCGCAAGATGGTTTTCGCCACTGCTTGAGAAATACCAAAGCGCCGCTGACAAGCCATTGATTATTGGTATCAATGGCTCTCAGGGTTCTGGCAAATCGACCCTAGCCGACTATCTCTGCAGCATGCTTAATGAGCGTTACCAACTGCGCTGCGTCTCCCTTTCACTGGATGATTTTTATCTGACAAAACGACAGCGCCAGCAGCTGGCTAAGCAGGTGCACCCACTACTGGCAACTCGCGGTGTGCCCGGCACTCACGATATTCCTTTGGCCTTAGAGACCATTGCAAAACTTGTCGATGGATCTGCAGAAACTCCGATCCCTCGCTTTGACAAAAGCCGCGACGACCGTATGCCTGAGGCACAGTGCGATCGCATTAGTGGGGCAGTGGATATTATTGTTTTCGAGGGCTGGTGTGTTGGCGCACAGGCACAGAGCGACGAGCAATTGATTGAGCCGGTAAATAGTCTTGAATCAGAACAGGATGCTGACCTCGTTTGGCGCATAAGTGTCAATCAAGCTCTGGCGGGAGAGTATCAGGTACTGTTTGGTTTACTCGACGAGCTAATTATGTTGCAGGCGCCCTCTTTTGAAAGCGTATTTAACTGGCGTCTGGAGCAGGAAGAAAAGCTTGCTGCAAGCTTGGGTAACTCAGCCAGTGATAAGCATCAGGGCATTATGTCCGCAACTCAGATCGGCGAGTTTATCGCCCACTATCAGCGCATTACCGAACATAGCCTAGGCGAAATGCCCCGGCGAGCAGACCACCTATTCAGGCTAGATAGCCAACGACAAATCGTTGACTACTTACACCACTAGGCTATAGGGGAACACAGGCATAAAAATAGCGCTTAAAAAATCAGGCCGCAACATTGGCAAACTGGCTAACCACTGTGAGCAGTTGTCGGCAGGTTATCTGCCCAACCAACTTACCCTTATCCACAACCGGTAGACGGCGATGGCCCTGTTTGATCATAAAATCTGCCACATCCACTACGTCTGCATGCAACTTACAGGAATCAACCTCTTCAGTCATATAGTCGCGAACGCTGCCAATATCACTATTGTTGTTATAGCTGGCATTGAGAATAGCTCTAAGACAATCAAGCTCTGACAGAACCCCTAATAAAATACTCTGATCATCCACCACGCAGACACCAGAAACCTTGTGTTCAATAATCAATTCGATGGCGTCAAAAACATTATCAGTTGCAGATACACTAACTGGATTGCGCGACATATAGTCGCTCAAATCAACAGAACGCAGCATGAAGTTCCCCTTAATAAATTATCTAGACCACTTAATAAACATCGTACAAAATTTCTTGGCAAGTTGCCGCGTCAGCTAAAACATCAGCTACTCAGCAACCCTTAGGTTATATTCTAGCCTGAATATACAGGCTAAGGACAATATTGTCTTAAGCATAAATTTAAGCAGGACAAAAAAAGGCCTCCAGAAGGAGGCCATCTTAAACTGCTTAGCTTAGCAGTTAGGCATCAAATGCATGACGCAGAACAATAGTTTCGACTCGGTCAGGGCCAGTTGAAACCACATCAACTGGAGCACCAATCAACTCTTCTATGCGCGTGATATAGGCTCTTGCCGCGGCAGGCAAAGCACTGATTTCTTGCGCGCCTACAGTGACATCAGTCCAACCCGGCATAGTTTCATAGACAGGGGTGATCGCCTCAAAGTCATCCGCATGAGTAGGAATTCCCGCATCACTGCCATCGCTGTGAATGTAGCCAACACAGATATTAATTTCTTCCAAGCCATCCAACACATCGAGCTTAGTCAGACAGATACCTGAGATGCTGTTAATCAGCACAGCCTGACGCAGAGCAACTGCATCGAACCAACCACAGCGACGTTCACGGCCAGTGGTAGTGCCAAATTCATGGCCTTTTTCACCCAGATAAGCGCCGATTTCACAGTGCAGTTCGGTGGGGAATGGACCTGAGCCAACTCTGGTGGTGTAAGCTTTGGTAATACCCAAAATATAATCTAAGTACAGCGGACCGAAACCCGTCCCAGTGGCAGCGCCGCCAGCGGTGGTATTGGACGAAGTGACATAGGGATAGGTGCCATGGTCTATATCGAGCAGCGAACCCTGGGCGCCTTCAAACAAAATATCGGCGCCGGCTTCACGGGCATCGTGCAAAATCTTGGTGACGTCGGCTTTCATTGGCAGCAGTGCTGCAGCCCATGCTTTCGCGTCAGCGAGAGTGGCTTCGTAGTCAACTGGATCGACCTTGTAATATTCGGTCAGTGCGAAGTTGTGGTAATCAACGATCTCTTTTAGCTTCTCCGCAAAGCGCTCCATATTGGCCAGGTCGCCAAGACGCAATGCGCGGCGCGCCACTTTGTCTTCATAGGCGGGGCCGATACCGCGACCGGTGGTGCCAATCTTGGCATTGCCACGAGCGGCTTCGCGAGCCACATCTAGGGCAATATGGTAGCTTAGGATTAACGGGCAAGAGCCTGAGACTTTAAGGCGATCACGGACTTCGATACCGCGCTCTTCAAGCATGTTAATTTCTTTTAATAGCGCATCTGGCGCGACAACCACGCCATTGCCAATTACGCAAGTAACCTGAGGGCGCAAAATACCCGAGGGAATAAGGTGCAATGCAGTTTTCTTACCATCAATAACCAGTGTATGACCGGCGTTGTGACCACCTTGAAAACGGGCCACCACTGTTGCTTTATCAGTTAATAAATCAACGATCTTACCCTTGCCTTCGTCCCCCCATTGAGAACCAAGAATAACGACATTTCTACCCATAATAATGCTTGCTCGTAAAGAAAATGATTAGGCTGCCTGCAGGTTACTATTTTAACCTTAGGACAGCTTTTGAATAACCCAAGAACCGTCCTGTTCAACTAAAGCTCGGTCACAATTTAGTTCGCTGTAGTCAACCAGCTGGTCGGCAAAACCCTGCACAACTCGCTCGCCCTGACTGCGCAACTCTGTAATCTGCTGTGTCATCTGTTCGGCCACCGCAGAGTTGCTGCTGTGAGCGACAAAGATACCCAATTTGGCAACCTCATTATGCGCGCTTTGACTGACCAGGGATTTCAGATTGCAGGCAAATCCGGTGGCTGGACGCGGCCGGCCAAAGGCATCACCTACGTGATCATAGCGGCCACCATTACCCAGCGCCTTGCCATAACCCTGTACATAGGCGGCAAATACAACACCTGTGTGGTAGTGGTAGCCAGGCAGCTCGCCAAGATCCAGATAGACGGTGACATTGCGCTGAGCAATCGCCGTGACAATCTCTTCCAACTGCGCCACGGCGGCTAATACAGCTGCTGGTGCACCGGCTAATTTGTCACGCGCGGCAGCCAACACTTCGACACTGCCAGCTAGACTAGGCAGTACATTTAACCAACCGGCCAACTGCGGATCACTGATATTGGATTCAATCCACTGAGCCAATTCCCGCGCTGCTTTGCGCTGTACCAGATCAAATAGCTGGGCTTCGCTGTCGGCACTGAGACCGGCATCGGCCAAGAGACCACGGAAGATATCCACATGGCCTAAATCCAGATGCACGTTTTCAACACCAGCGCTGCTGATGCTCTGTAATAAGAGTTCTATAACTTCAATATCGGCGGCCACTGTGGCTTCACCAAACAACTCGACACCAATAGAGATTGGCGTGCGCGACTCCAGCGGACCTCGCGGGCGAGTGTGTAACACTGTGCCTGCGTAACAGAGTCTACTAGGCCCTTCACGACGCAGACTGTGGGCATCCATTCGCGCTGTTTGCGGTGTGATGTCCGCACGAATACCCATCATACGGCCACTTAGCTGATCGGTAATTCGGAAGGTCATCAGATCTAAATCGGAACCGGAACCGCTGAGTAGCGAGTCGGTAAACTCCACCATTGGCGGGATCACCAGGTCATAGCCCCAAGAGTTGTAGAGATCGAGAAGCTGACGTCGCAGGTGCTCGACAACCTGAGCGCGCTCCGGAAGCACCTCATCGACACCGTCTGGCAATAACCAACGATCCGCAATTGTCATGAATCTTTTTCAACCTTTAGCTTTGAAGCGTTTGTACGCTAAATCAATGAATTAACTACAAGCCAACTAACTCAGCGCAAGAAAAATAGAGCTATGGCGCCAATGGCCATACTTAAAAAGCCGATACGGCGCATTTGGCTATCATCGATTGTCGCTATAACCTCGACCATGCCGCGCCATCTAGAGGGTGATAAGAAGGGAATAATTCCCTCTAACACCAACATCAGGCAAATTGCTGTACCTATATCTTTAAGCATAATCACGACAACCTATAAAACTTAGCCTCTACATCAGTACTAAATCGGCACAAAAAAACCGGGACGAACCCGGTTTTTTAATTTTAGCAAAGTCACCATCAATGTGGCAGGAGTTTTTACGCTAATTAGATTTTTAGGGCTCAAATGTCCTAAATAGCCCTAAAACATTTCAAACCGCCTAACTAGCGTCACAAACATCCAACCGGCACAGGGCCGATTATTTGCCGTCTTGGTTTTGCAAGTACTTGAAGAAGTCACTGTCCGGCGCCACAAGCATCACGTCACCCTTATTGGAAAACGAATTCTTGTAAGCATTGAGACTACGCACAAAGGAGTAGAACTCAGGATCCTGCTGATAGGCTTCAGCATAAATTCCTGCCGCCTCAGCATCTCCAGTACCGCGCAGCTGCTCTGCATCACGATAGGCATTGGCCAGCTCAATGGTGCGCTCACGATCTGCCGAAGCACGAATCCGCTCAGCTTTTTCCTTACCGGTTGAACGCAATTCCGTCGCTTCTTTCTCTCGCTCGGCGGTCATACGCCTAAATACCTGGCTGCTCACTTCCTGAGGTAGGTCAATTCGCTTAACGCGCACATCCACAACTTCAATCCCCAGACTGCCGAGTACCGACTCATTGAGGTCAAAAGTAATATCTTCCATCAGCGCATCGCGCTCTCCAGAGACCACTTCGTGAAGTGTGCGAGTACCAAATTGGTTGCGCAGTCCGTTGTTGACACGATTGGCAAGACGGTTTCGAGCTACAGTTTCAACGCCACCAGTGGCCTTGTAGTAAGTCTCAACATTGGCAATACGCCACTTGGCGTAGGAATCAACGATTAAGCGTTTCTTCTCAACAGTGAAAAAACTGGCTGGCTGTGCATCTACAGTCAAAACTCGCGCATCAAACAGACGAACATCATCTGCAAAAGGCAGTTTGACGTGCAGGCCCGGCTGAATATCAGCTTCAATCAGGCGTCCAAAACGCAACTTTACACCGCGTTCGGTTTCGCTGACCACGTAGAGCGTGCTGCTGGCCACGACCAACAAAAGAGCGAAGACCAATACCGATTTTAATAAATTACTCATCGTCTTCTCTCCATCGATGTGGGCTCAACATTACGCTGCAACTTCTCAAGCACTTGGTTAGTAATTCGATCAATCATTTGACCATTGCCTTCATCAGATCTGAGCTTCGACTGCGTGCCCTCTTGAATCAACTTATCCAATGGCAGGTAGAGCATATTGTTGCCGCTCTCAGTGTCAACCAGAATTTTGGTGCTGTTCATCATGACATTTTCAACCGCGTCTAAATAGAGACGATCTCGAGTCACTCTCGGCGCTTTGGCGTATTCTGTGTACAGGTTATTAAAGCGCTGAGCTTCACCCTCTGCTTTCGAGACTACTTGAGACCTATAAGCACCTGCCTCTTCACGCATACGCTGAGCGGCACCACGAGCTTCAGGAATAATACCGTTGGAATAGGACTGGGCTTCGTTGACCAATCGTTCCAAATCTTCTCGGGCCTTGATCACGTCATCGTAGGCAGACTTGACCTCATTCGGTGGTCGCGCCTCTTCGATATTGATCTTCACCACGTTGATTCCGCTCTTGTAATTATTCAGCAGATCCTGCAGCTTGTCGGCAGTAGATATAGCAATCTGTTCGCGGCCAGTGGAGATAACGCCATCTAGACCTGTGCTGCCAACTACGTGGCGCAAGGCGCTGTCGGTGGCATGTTTTAAGCTAGTCTCTGGATCGCGAATATTGAGCACGAAAGCCTTGGCATCTTCAATGTTGTACTGAACCGTCAGGGAGATCTCAACAATATTTTCATCCTGGGTCAGCATCAAACCGCGAGCGGAGTACTGTCGCTCTTCGGTCACGCGCACCGTATAAACCTTGTCGATTAACTTGGGATTCCACTGCAAGCCGGAACCCAGCGTGTCGTGGTATTTACCCAGACGCAAGACAACAGCCTGCTCTTTCTCATCGACCTGGTAAAAGCCCATGAGTCCCCAGAGTACCAGCAGTATTATGGCTACTACCGGAATTAAACTTTTGCCATCAGGGCCGCCGGATCCATTTGACCCACCGCCGAAGCTACTGAACTTTTTCTTCAGTTGATTGAGCGCTTCATCGAGATCTGGTGGGCCATCATTGCCGCGCTTTCCACCCCAAGGGTCCTTGCCACCACCCGGTTCATTCCAGGCCATAAGTATTCTCCAATTTAAGTAATTGTCTTACCGGCGTCTAAACGATTTTAGCGCCGGCATAATTCTAAAGCCTTTGACTTCAACTAGCTACAGTGTCACCAAGTCGTCTACATCTAGCCCTGAACTTTTAATCAAGCGCAAGAAATCAATCTCAGAGAGTTTTACCTCCAGATTGATCCAACCGTTTTCATCGACCTGTTCTTCTAATACGGCTTTATGACCATAAAGGGATGCACGCAGAGCACCCTGATCAGGTTTTAGGCGCAGAGTTTTATGCACAAACTGTCCGGGCAAGCGCTCGGCTACGGCTTGCAGCAACAACTCCAGCCCTTCATTTTTCAGTGCCGACAGCCAAACGGCCACTGGCTGACCCTCGGCATTGCGATCAATGCGCGCGGTGAAATCCTCAAGTAAATCGACCTTGTTGTAGACCATTAGGGTCGGCAACTTGTGGGCATCAATTTCTTTTAGCACTTCTTCAACGCGTTTGATATTAGTGGCTCGATCCTCGGCTGCTGCATCCATCACATGTAAGAGCAATGTTGCGTTTGCCGCCTCTTCCAGCGTGGCGCGAAAAGCATCCACAAGTCGGTGGGGCAAATGACTGATAAAGCCCACAGTGTCGGCAAAGACAACCTCACCCTGCTCCGGCACTTCAAGCTTGCGCATGGTGGGATCTAGGGTGGCAAATAATTGGTTGGCAACGAAAACATCGGACTGAGTGAGTTTGTTAAACAGCGTCGACTTACCGGCGTTAGTATAGCCCACCAATGAAACTGCAGGCACCTCGGCTCGAACACGGGCACGGCGTCCCTGAGCACGCTGCTTGCGCACTTTTAGCAGGCGACTCTGAATCGACTTGATGCGATCACGAACCATACGGCGATCTGACTCCAGCTGCGTTTCACCGGGACCGCGCATACCGATACCGCCGCGCTGGCGCTCAAGGTGAGTCCAACCGCGCACCAGTCGTGTCGACAGATGTTGCAGCTGGGCCAGTTCCACTTGCAGCTTGCCCTCGTGGGTTCGCGCGCGCTGCGCAAAGATATCGAGAATAAGACCGGTACGATCCAGCACTCGACACTTGAGTTCGGCTTCAATATTGCGCTCTTGGCTAGGGGATAGGTTGTGGTTAAAGATAACTAATTCGGCACTGTGGCTATTAACAGCCGCAGCTATTTCTTCGAGTTTGCCGGTACCAACAAATAATTTGGCGTGAGGAGCGGAGCGAGAGCCAGTGATAAAGTCCACTGGATCGCCGCCCGCAGAAAGGACTAACTCTTCAAACTCTCTCGGATCTTCGGGTTCGGACTCACTCTGCAATTTCAGATGAACAAGAATCGCTCGCTCCCCAAATTCGGGACGTTCAAAAAATAATGTCACTCTAGTTAGTAGTCGTCAGCGTAGTTTCCGCCGTCATTATCAAAGCTGCCCGGAGCGGAAGATCCCGCCGCACCGGAGGTTGGCAATTTAACAACTCGTGAAGGAACAATTGTGGATATAGCGTGCTTATAGACCATTTGGCTAACGGTGTTTTTTAGCAGCACGACAAACTGATCGAATGATTCTACCTGTCCCTGTAGCTTGATTCCGTTAACCAAAAAAATGGATACGGGGATGCGTTCTTTCCTTAACACATTAAGAAAAGGGTCTTGTAAGTTATGCCCTTTTGACATTTATACTTCTCCTTATTAATCAAATAAAGCCGCTATTCCAGCAGCAAAAATGCAAGTCAAACTTGACCTGCAACTAAGTCCACAACACTGACCGCCAATTTTTCATTAACTTTCCATGTCCCCTGAATATATGGGCGCTACGGGCAGTTTTTTCAAGGCCGACTGACAAATATTATTGATCGACAGTAGTTCCGTCTCGTTATCTATCTGTATTTCGCAGCTAGATGGCCAGTTTCTCAGCCAGGTAATTTGCCTTTTCGCCAGCTGGCGGGTCGCAATAATACCCTTTTCAACTGCCTCATCTAAACTGCATTGCCCCTGCAAGTGCTGCCAAATCTGACGATAGCCAACCGAGCGAATTGCCGGCAGATCTGCATGGAGATCACCACGCTGAAATAATGCGCGCACTTCCGCCTCAAACCCAGTTTCCATCATCTTGCGAAACCTAACGTTTATACGTCTATGGATGAGCTTTCGATTATTTGGTAGCAAGGCAATTTGTTTAATACTATAGCGTTGGGCAACACTGCCGACATTTGGTTCGCTGCGCAGTACCGACATAGGTACGCCGCTGATTCTATAGACTTCTAAGGCGCGCTGAATACGCTGGGAATGATTGGGGTGCAAACTGGCTGCAGTCACAGGGTCCACAGCGCGTAGTTGCTCATGCACTGAGGCCCAGCCAAAATCCTCCGCATGCTTGAGTATCTCGGCACGAATGTCAGCGTCGGCTGAAGGCATATCCGACAACCCTTCAAGCAGTGCCTTAAAATACAACATGGTACCGCCCACCAGCAGTGGAACTTTCCCTCTACTGGTGATTTCCGCCATTTCCCGAGTGGCATCGGCAATAAAGTCCGCCGCGGAATAGGTTTCCAAAGGGTCGAGAATATCGATTAAACGATGGGGTGCCGCTGCCAGTGTCGCCTTGTCTGGTTTGGCACTGCCAATATCCAGCTGTCGGTAAATCTGCGCTGAATCCACATTAATGAGCTCAACCGGAAGGTGCTGCTGCAAGGCTATGGCTAAATCGGTCTTACCACTGGCGGTGGGACCCATAACAAAGATCGCAGATGGCCGCTCTGTAATGGCCACGCTATTAGCGTCCTCTCAAAAATAATTTGTCGAGCTGATCTAATGTCAACTGGGACCAGGTAGGTCGCCCGTGATTACATTGACCGCTGCGCTCAGTGGCTTCCATATCACGCAGTAGTGCATTCATTTCCGGGATGCTCAGTTTGCGATTGGCACGCACTGAACCATGACAGGCCATAGTGGAAAGGATTTCATTGATATGATCCCTAATACGCTCAGAGTTTCCGTGCTCGAGTAAATCCGAGAGTACATCACGGAGCAATGCTTCAACTTCTGATCCACGGAGGATTGCCGGAATTTCTCGAACGATCACGCTCTCAGCTGCAGCCCGTTCGACGACAAAGCCAAGTTTGGCAAAGACTTCATTGTGCTGCTCAGCCGCATCGGCCTCCCGCTGACTGACAGCGAGACTCTCTGGCACGAGCAAGGGCTGAGACACTAACCCCTGATCATCAAAGGCCCCTTTCATGCGCTCATAGGTAATGCGCTCATGAGCAGCATGCATATCGACAATAATTAGGCCTTCGCGGTTCTCAGCGAGAATATAGATACCCTTTAATTGCGCAATGGCGTAACCCAGCGGGGGAATATCCTGCTGATCTCCCAGAGGATTCTCAGATTCAGGAGGATTTATCCCGCTGGTGGAGTAAAGGCTCTGATAGTTTTGCATAGACCCAGCTGAACCCGACATGCTGCCAGATGAGCTGCCAGCAAAGTTAGTCCGCGAGGAAAACTGCATCGCCGGCTGATTTTGCGGCGCAGCCTGCCAGCTGGGATCGGGCTGATTGACCATGCCCGGGAACTGTTCGCCACCCTCGGTAAACTCACCGGTACTATTTACCTGCAAGTGATCCTGAGGACGATCTTCCGCCAGTGCCTTCTTCAGAGTGCTGGAAATAAAGCTGTGAATCGAGCCACTTTCGCGAAAGCGCACCTCATGTTTGGTTGGGTGTACGTTGACATCCACATCCGCTGGAGTAATTTCAAGAAACAGTACAAAGGCTGGATGGCGGCCGTGATAGAGCACATCCTGATAGGCCTGACGCACAGCGTGGGAAACGACCTTGTCACGAATACAGCGGCCGTTGACAAAAAAGTGCTGCAGATCCGCCTGACTGCGGGAAAAGGTCGGCAGTCCAATCCAACCCCAGAGGCGCAGGCCGGGACGGACATTGTCCACGTAGAGTGCCTGCTCCATAAAGGTCGCACCACAGATATCAGCAACCCGCTTTTCCTGTTCCAACTGTGTCTTGGCCGGGCGCAAGCTGATTTGGGCACGCTGGTTGTGGCGCAGATTAAAGGCCACATCGAAACGGCTCAAGGCGAGTTTTTTAATACTGTCATCGATGCGGTTATATTCAGTTTTTTCGGTACGCAAAAATTTGCGTCGCGCTGGAGTGTTAAAAAATAGGTCACGCACTTCCACGCTGGTGCCCTGAGGATGAGACGCGGGAGTGACTTCGACCTGCATATCCCGCCCCTCGGAAATAGCTTTCCAGGCGCTGCCCTGCCCGTTATTAGAGGTTAGACTGAGGCGAGATACAGAGGCGATACTGGCGAGAGCTTCGCCGCGAAAGCC
>Ga0209532_1001696_pt1 | contig 16673 bp, 15 predicted proteins | sample COG_02_FD_184746 | JGI IMG/M metagenome (GOLD analysis project Ga0209532, IMG submission 184746) | Pelagic Microbial community sample from North Sea - COGITO 998_met_02 (SPAdes) (version 2) | ecosystem: Environmental > Aquatic > Marine > Neritic zone/Coastal water | place: Helgoland, sampling... | reverse complement strand
ACCTGCTACATGATAATCATATTTTTCTGTTTCTATATGTTTATTATTATCTACAAGTAAATACCTATTTGGTATTCCAGCATTTACTCCAGCCATAATGTCGCTTTTATTATCACCAACCAATAATGATTTTTTTAAATCGATATTATATTCTTCTTTTGCATTATTTATCATACCTGGTTTGGGCTTACGGCATTCACAATTCCGCTCTTTACTGGTGCCAAATAAAGGATGATGCGGGCAATAATATATGCCATCTACATGAACTCCATTTACAGAAAAATAATTTTTTATGTAATCCATAATAATTAAAAATTCTTTTTCCGTAAAATAGCCACGAGCAATACCACTTTGATTAGTGATAATAAATATCATATATTTTCTTTGAGATAGTATTTTTAAAGCAGGCAAGATATTAGGCAAAAAAACAATATCATCAATCCTAAAAGGGTATCCATTATCCAAATTAAGTACACCATCTCGGTCAAGAAATGCGGCCGGTTGCATTAATTTAAACTAGATAGAGAATTATACATTAAGATATTCAATTAAATAACCTATTTTTCTTCAAACTGGTTAATTGTTTTTTTATTTAAAACTTGCCGCGACTTATCATTTATCCAACCCCATTTATTAAAATATAAAATCATATTATATGAGTGAATAAGAAATATTTTCAAACTTTTTGTAGTATGAGCCCCATGCTCATGGTAAATTTCATAATGTGGATTACACACTGTTTCGGATACAATAGCCATACGCCTAGTTAGATCAACATCCTCAGGATAGAGAAAGAATCTTTCATCAAAACCTCCAATTTTTTTAACTATACTTTTTCTAAGAAGCATAAAACAACCTGATAAATATGGTATGAAATACACTTTATCATATGCACAATCTTTTAATCTAAAGTTTTTCTTTATTTTAAAGAAAAATCTGTAATTTGATAAATAGTTTTTTATTAAATCAAGTGGACTTGGTACAAGTTTACACAAATATTGATTATCACCATTTGGATATCTCACCAAAGGCATTAATTGGCCAACCTCTTGATTTTCATACATATAATTACATAAGTTATCCAATACTCCATTTGTGAAGTAGACATCAGCATTAATCACTAGATGAAAGTCAACTAAACAATCGGACATTATAGCAATATTATGAGCACGACCATATCCAGGGTTATCAGGCCTATGAATTAACTCAAATTCTACATTTTGATAGCTAGTTAAATCTGACTTACTACATGAAGGTTCGAATGAATTATCTATTATGAATACTTTTTTTAAGTAATTTGAACTTATCAAACAATCTAGGCAGCGCCTTAATGTTTCTATGTTTGTTTTATATAGTACAATTGAAACTGCTAACATTAAAAGTTTATATACCTCTCACTAATTAATAAAATATCGAAATTTATCTATTTCTTAATTTTCTTAAAATATTTCCTATTCCAAATTTTGGAGATGGATCAAAACAATGACAAAGCAGAGTAAGCCTATCAGTATTTTCACTTGAAACAATATTATTGCCGTGAAATGTGGTTACTCCAATAAATGCAAAAGGCCTATAATCATCAAAATATTCACAAATCATTTTATTATTTTTTTCCAGTTTTTCAAATCCACTTTTTGAGGCAAATAACTTCCAATAAAGTTTTTGAAATATATTTAAAATCTCACTTTTTCGAAAGCTTCTAATCTTTGGAAAAGCTTTTAGCTCACCTCTTTCTGTATTTTTTCCATTAACAATTTCAGGAATCTTAATAGGCAACACAATAGTTAATAAATGTGAATCAAAATGCCCCCTGTAAGCTTCTGAATTTTGACCTGGCCTTACGTGACGTGCGATAAAGTACTTATCGTCTTTACCTAACTTGGCGCCATAATTTTCTTCGTTACTTTTTAAAAATTTATCAAATAATTTTTCCAAACCCATCGCATTAACTAACTCATTTTGGCCTAAAGAATTTTCTATGTAAGTTTTTCCGTTTAATTGTGAACAAATTGAGGAATATGTGTTTAATGATTGAGTAAGTTCAAAAATCGATGGTAGGTATGTAAAGCCATTTTTAGTGAGTTCATCAACAGCTTTATTAGTGTCAAACGTATACATTTTTTAGGTGGTCCTATTTTTTCTTATAATAGTAAAAAGAGAAACTAATAGCAAACAAAATACAACCGCTTCAATAAGATACAAAGAATGACCAGCAGGATCACTGGTAAAACCAGCCAAACCTACTAAAGAAAATTGAACAAGTGGAAAAACTATTAAGCTAGAGCCTAGAAAACGTCCTGCAAAAAACATTAATCCGAATTTTAAAATTAATGCATAAATATTTAATATTAAAGAAATTAATGGTATCATAATTAGACCTTTATACCCAGCTAAATATATTAAAAATGGAATTTGGGCCTGTGGCCCTGTTTTTACGGCAAATCCTGCGGAAGCTGAGCCAACTTGCGCACCTATGTTTTCTGCTACTAAATGTCCCCATCCTAATAATTTCACTACAGGTCCAAAAATATAAGAAAAAAGCCCATTCAGCTCCAGTGTAGAAATTAAATTTTGCTGAAAAGCAATAATATAGATATCCGCATCCATTAATATTCTTATTCTAAGCAAATCCCAAAATAAATTAAAATCTTTGATTCCATAGCTAAACCGTAAAGATAAGAATATAAGAATAATTGAAGTCAGAATAATTATAATGGTTACAAAAATATTTATTTTTATAACTCCTATAGCATGTGCAAGTGAAAGGCTTAAAACTATAGTTAAAAAAGCTCCTTTACCACTAACTGTTAGTAAGCAAAAAATTACAAATAATAATAATAATAATTTTTTATGTATGTTTTTTTTTGTTGTTTTACATATTATATCTAAGATATAAAATGATATGGTCGGCAACCAAACTAATTCAAAAAATCTCAGCATTACAGATGAGTTAAGCCGAGATTCTCCACTATTCCCAGAATAGAATATTATACATGCATGCAATCCAATTCCCAATACAAATATAATAAATAATAAACTTTTTTTACTATTTTGCGTTTGGCAAAAATATAAGCAGATATTTTTCACAATACCTTTGTATTTATCTCCATATATAGTACTTACAATAAATGTGAGGACAAAGCCAATTGACAAATAACAAAACGCAATAAAAAGAATATCGCTTCCTATCGTATGCGAATAATACAATGTTAAAATAGTATAAACAACAATTGCGTCTTTAATAGCTAATATCTTTAGTGGATCTATTGGTGACAAATATAAATTTGACTTAGAATAATAAGATAAAAAAAAGAAAAGAAAAGAAACTGATAAAATCATTGTTTTAAAAATATAAATTTTGCTAATCGCAGGATTCTGTACATTTTTTGTATTAGTTGAGAATATCCAATTTCCAAATGATATTCATAAGCTTCTTCTATTCTATTTTTTACTTGGGTGCTCGATATACCATTCAACATAAACTCTCCTACACAGCTAAATGGAAAGAATTTTATTATTGCACCATTTTTTATACAAATATCTATAAATAATGAATCAGATAATATATTATATTTTTCAGAATATTTTCCAAATTTCTTGTGAAGGTTAGTTTTTATAACCAGGCCTACTGAATGGCTTACAATCAAACGTCTACAGCTAAAGTTTTCTGGAGCATATTTAGGATATGCTAATTTACCTTTAATAATTACAGGAAGAGACATAAAGTCTAAATTTTCATTTATATTATTCATCTCAACTAAAAGTTTGGCTATTTTTTCTGAATGAAGGATATCATCAGATCCTACTGTAAGATACCATTCAGTTTTAACATTTTCTAAACAAATATTTAGTGCATTATAAATTCCATCATCAGGAGTGTTTATAAAGGTAATAAAATTATCATCTAGTTTTGAAAAAAAATTATTAGTTTTGATGCATTCTCCAGTATCTTTTATTATCCAAAATATATCTTTTCCTAATGTCTTTATTTCATCATATATATTTTTCAAGCCAGAATAGTTTTCTTTCGAAGCAGTAATTAAAGTTAACATTTTCAAAGTAAATATTGTCCTATTTGTGTTGTTTGAGTGTTATTCTTTACATAATTTACTGCATCAAATATGTTATAAATCTCAGGAGTTACTAATGCTTTCTTCTTGTAATTTTTCTTTAAAATTAGATGTTTATCTAAATTATGATTCAGCCAATCTTTTACTCCAAAAGCATATGGGGAAAGGGAAGTAATTTTATTCAATTCAAGTGTATTTTTAGACTCTTTTAGTATAGTAAGAATATTTTTACCTGACAACTTTATCATAATCCGTACCATTTCATCTATTGGTATATTTGCGTCTAATTGGTCTAAAAAATCTGACTTTTCAAAGCAATCATAAATTATCGCCATTAATGACTTGCCCAATATTAAATTCTTACTAAATTTAATATCAGCTTCTCTAAGAAATTGTTGGAAAGGATCCTCAACGCTTTGAACAGCCATTATTTTCATTTGTGAAGTCCCAATACTAAACTTTGATGTACCTGAAACAACACTTGGTTCACCAATTCTGAGATATCTGTCCACTTTTCTTCCGATTGCGACAGCTGAATATACATCTGGTACTGTTCCGTTAAAGAATTTTTGCGTCCTTGGGTTTATACACATGTCAATTAATGATTTTTTCGCTGCACCACCATGATAAAGCCAGGGAAGTTGGGAATAATCAGAACCAAATTTTGATTTTCCTTTAAGAATTTCTTCTAATAATTGCTTTGAATTTCTGATTTCATCTTTTTCATTTTTTGGAATTAGAAATTTTCCTGGTTGTTTGTTAGATGGTGTTCCCCATTGAAAATGCAGCATATTTGAACTTATTGCATCAACATTATAAAATTCCGCAAGTTGCATCATATTTTGTATAGTATGAGGCAGAATACCGTCATCATCGCCCAAGATAGAAATCCAGCCATCTTTGCAGTGTGACAAAGCATATTCATAATTCCCTGCCATACTTAAGCGTTGAGGTGTTCTTATGTATTGCAAACGTTTATCTTTAAAACTTTCAACGATTTCTTTAGTATTTCCAGACCCATAGTTATCACTCACTATAAACTTACAATTTTCATAATTGGTTTTAACTACACTACTAATGCAATGAATAAGTGTTTCATTTCTTTCTCTTGTGGGAATTATTAAATTAAATAGTTTCATTTATTCTACCTCAAAATATTCATCGGCAATTGCTATTTTAAAATTCGTGCGTAAACTTGGATATAAAGTATTCATCGTGCCAAATTCTGATAAATTTGTAATAATATTCATATTTTTATCTTTTTTTGATTCATCCAAAATTCTAATGATACATTTTTTTAACATCTCAGAAGAATTTTTTTCAACCCTAAGGTTGTTTGCCATAAGAACCCTATGATCACCAAAATCACCAACTTTATCAACATCTACCATTTCTCTGATTGTTAAATATTTTTTAGTCTTTAAAGAAAATATCCGCTTAGGTAGACTTAAACAGTTTTTGTTACCTATGTGTGCCATAAGTGGAAAATCATTAGTAAAAATTATTGGCTTAGCAAAAAGAAGTGGCATATAAGAAAATCCAGAATTTGTCCCAATATGCAATTTTGTATTCTTAATTAACCAAACATCCATCTCAGAGCATTTCGCATCAGACCGCGCATAATCAAATACTCCAGTATGATTAAGGGGCTGCATACTTTTATCACCACAGCGAATGACGTATCCACCCCGAAGAACAATTTCATCTATAAGATGAATATAATCAGATATATCTCCATCTCTCATTGTTCCAGATAGACCTAAAGGGTCAAAACGAAACCCGTTCTCCCTGACGTGTAGAGTAACAAACCAAAGTTCTTTTCTAGAAACATTAAAATAATTTTCTAAAATACCAGCAAAATCTACCTCAATCTCTCGACCTTCCAAAGGACTATCACAAAGTGCAAACTCATTAACTTTTATACATTCGTTATAAAATAAATCCGCAATTTGATAATATGTATTAAGTTTTTTTTCATGATTGATCATCAAGATATCAAGATTGATGTCTTTTAATGAATCATTACTTTCACTTAATGAAATTGCATTACCAAATTCTTTTAATATAGCTTTATTACTTACATTTGCCTCAGTCGCATTTATTATTTTAATGGGTTTTTTATCGATCATCTTTTTTTCAATCAAAAGACATAGAAAATATAAAAATACAATATGGCCGACAGGCCCCACCCAATTACTTGCATCTAAAATATAAGCTGATTGAGTAGATAACTTTTTATCAAGACCCCAAGATATATCAGTATAAAGTTTCAATTGTTTTTCAAAATCACCATTTCGTGCAAAATCAAGAGCCAAATGTCGAACAAGTAAGTAATTATCGTATTCTTTAAATTCCAAAATACTTTCAGAGTTTACATTTATTAGGGGTTTACTGATTACATTGGATATCTTCTTAAAAAATTCCTGAAGTCTTGGCGATTTAAATAAAAGTTTATCAATTTTTTTCCCGGAGATAAAAGAAGCAACAATTAAGTGTCTAAATTCATTATCAGATAAGCCAAATTTTTTATTTCGTATAATTAAAATTTCGTAAGCTTGTAAATATTTTGCATCTAATAATAGTGTATTAAAACACATATTTACTATCTTTAGATTGCGCTTCCTTTTTATTAAATAATTCTTGTCTATGCAGAGATTAATTATATCTCTTTTTGCAGAAATAAAATAAAGGCCTAACGGACCAAAAAAAAGAACAAACATGGTTCGTGGTAAAAAATTATTCATCAGTTGATAATATTTTTTTAGTAAATTTTTGATAAGCAAATTCATATTTATTTTGCTCCAATTAAATAATTTATCTTCATATGATATTTAAATATAACCGCCAAAGAAGATAAGAAAGTAATAACACAATAAATGATAATAACACTTTCTATATTACCAAATATATTTCCAATAATTAGTCCCACAAATGTAAAGATTCCCGTTACTATAGATAATCCAAGTAGCGGCTCATTTCCAAATGATCTCAACCAATAAGCTATTGGTAGAATAACAGAGGAGCTTACACCTGAAAATAATAGTAAAAATAACAACTCTTGAGAAACCATTCTTTTAAAATAATTTACACCGTTAGCTTCTAATATCATTAGTATAAATAAAAGACTGAGTGATGATAAAGTCGTCAAAATAAAAATAAAAATACTTGTTCTTTTCATTAACTTTAATGAAACAGAGAAATTTTTATTATTATTTAAATTAGCCATAGTACTAACCTTAGGTGCTGTTAAGGCAGTGCCAATACTTAGCAAAGCAGTCACAAAAGTAAGAGAAATTCCCATTTTTCCAGCATTAATAGCTCCACTAAAAAAGAATGTTATTGGAACTATTACAGAGAACGCAAGGAACCCGCTTAACGTGCTAAGCGCCATTTTCCATTGCATGTTTATCATTTGATTAGTTTTTACTTTTAGAGATATAGTTTGTTTTAAGCTTAAACTAAATTGAAAATTTATAAATAATATATTTCTATAATTCTTAAATAACTGATAAAAAACAATAATTGTGGTTGTGAGAAATATAACAGCTGGACTCCATAAAGGCTGATGTGACAGCATAGTGATAATTCCAAAAAGCAATGAATAAAAAGCGGCCTTAAAACGACAAACATAGACAAACGCTACATCATTTAAAGCTTCAATAGCAGCAAGAATGTGATTTAAATATAACGTTAATGCTAAACTAATTGTTGATACAATCCATGGTGCTAAAAGATCCGGAGTATTATTAAAAATTAAAAGAGAGTAGTAGCCCCAAGTCAAAACAATTACAAAAAAAATAAACGCTATTAGAATATACCATTTTTTTGCTTTTTTTAGAACACTTAAATATTCCCAATTCTCAACTTTTAAGATATTTTTTGTTTGATCTCCTATCTTACATCCACTTAAATACGTAACCAATACATTATAAAAACCAAGTTCAGTCAAAAGTGTGAAAGTTCTCATAGACAACATTAAATAGAGAAACCCTTGCTCTTCTTCAGATAAATTCTCAAGCACAAGAAAGGATATTATCAAGCCTGACATAGCTGCGATTATTCGAGACATGACTGAAAAAATTTCAGCCTTCCCAATTAAAAAAATATTAGAGACTTTCTGTAAGACTCCATTTAATTTTGAAAAGATATTAATGCCCTTCCATTAATCAAACCATTTTCTAATTTATTCAAAATTGATGGCAAATCTTCAATTTTATACACTCCATCTATAAAATCATCAGGGGAAATTAAATTATCTTTAAAAAATTTATAGTATCGCGCTATGTCGCGTTCTGGTTCAATGTTTCCACCAGAAGAACCGTTTATGCGTCTATTTCTATGTAAATCTAATGTTTTGAGATTTGATATATCATCAGGAGATGGAACGCCGATTACACTTAATAATCCGCCATCACGACAAAATTCAAACCCGGCTTCTAAGGCTTTAGCACTCCCAGGCGTTACAAAAACATGATCATATTTTTTCGTAATTTTATTTTTATTTGTAAAAAAATCTCCATTTACTGAACTAATCAATTTTTCAATTATAGGATTTAATTTCAAGCACAAAACATCTAAAGTATTTGCATGAACTAATTTTGATGCTGCTATCACAAACGAACCCACACCACCTGCACCTACCACTAAAACATCATGGTAAGGCTTAACTTGAGCTTCATTAATAACTGCACCAATTCCAGTAGTTGCGGCACATCCAAGAAGTGCTGCCCAATGTGGATTAGCGCCATCATCTATTTTTGTAAGTCTATTTTCAGAGATAATTGAATATTCACTAAATGTTGTTATCCACCCTGCATTAATTTTTTGTTCACCCCTTTTATAATTTGGAGTTGCGGAATTAATCCCTACACCTTTTCGCCAATGCGCCACTACCTCATCACCAACTTTAACACTTGTGACTGAATTGTGTGTCTCTACTACCTCGCCAAACCCTTCATGGCCAAACAAATGAGGTAGAAAAACATCATTCCCCATCTTTTGAGTATATTCTTCAAGTTGCTTTCCACACACGCCACTTGTATTCATTTTTACTAAGACCTGACCTGAGCTTAGTGGTTCAGAAAGTTTGATATAATCAATTTCAACTGATCTTTTTCCAAGTAGTATTGCTGCCTTAAATTTCATTATAAACACCCTGTATCACATTGTACCTCCATCAATTTCTATGTCAGTACCTACACAAAAACTAGCTTGCTCTGAACATAGCATAACTACCCACGGAGCAATTTCATTTGCCAAACCCAATCTCTTGATAGCATGATGGTGCCGCAAAAAATCCGACCGTTTTTTATGAAAAGCATCTATATCTTTTTGATTATGCGGTGACTGCTCGTCCCAATGCCCACCATCAGCATAAATTGCACCAGGTGATACTGCGCTTACAACTATATTGTATGGCGCGACCTCTCTTGCCAAAACCTTAGAATAGGCACTCAACAATGCTTTGCTTGCACCATATGGAGCAGAACCCCGCAAAGACTGCCCAGAAATTGATGATATATGAACAATGCGCCCCCACCCTTTATCTTTTAATTTGGGAACTATTGCATTATTTATTATTACAGATATTCCAAAATTGAATTTAATTACATTCATCCAATCATCGTAATCTGACAATGCAGATTTAACACCAAGAGTTCCACCAACATTGTGAATTATTATATCTGGCATATCATTTTCCAGAGAACGTATTAAATTTTGTATTTCTGATGTGTTTTGCAAATCACAGCTATAAATATTGTGGCCTTTACCAGATAGAGTTTTTACTTCAGCTTCAAGAATATCTTTACGTCTTGCAACCAGAGTACACCGCACACCCTCACCTGCTAGCAGAGATGCAATTTCTAGCCCAATGCCCTGACTAGCGCCTGTTATTAATGCATGTTTTCCCGAAATATTAAAGTTCATTTTTTCACCACCATTATGCTTCCGTCACGCCAACTTAAGGGAAGTTCTGAGGAATTATTTGCAATCTCCCAGCCAACCATTTGAGAGTGTAAATCGAGACCTTTTTCTTGACATGTATTAAATATACCTGTTCTCACTTCTTCAGAACCAAGCTCAATAAAGAGTACTACGTTGCTGATATCCTCCCATAATATGGCATTAAATATCTCTAACTCTGAACCTTCAACATCTATTTTAATTATAGAATCAGACTTTATTACATCATTAACATTAACACATTGGACAGAAAATGTGTTAGTTTCACCATAAAAATTCTTCCCTGATTTTGTAATACCTGATGCAGTTCTATTCTCAACTACACGAGTAAATTCTAATTCTGTTTCAGAAGACCATATGGCAGAATTAAAGGTCTGTAAGTTACCATTATTGATATTATTTTCAGAAATATTTGCCTGGAAAAGATCGTATGTTATTGGATCAGGTTCAAAAGATTTAACATTAAGGTTTAAATTTGATGCAAATATTGAATAAAGGCCTATGTTGGCACCGAAATCAAAAAAGTTTTTAAATTTAGATGATTTATTTAGCTCCTGAATTTTTATAAGCAATGCAATTTCATGGATAACAAATAAATCTTTGACTAATACAACGCCTTGATCACAATCTAATAAATTAATAGGTATCCCAAGGACTTCACCATTGAATGAACTAGAAAATCCGCTTCTAAATTCGTCAACTAACATTTTTGCTGCATTGTACCCAACGGTATCAGGTACATTAAATTCTGGGTTTGTCGAAAGCACACTACAAGCTGCTTCTAAATATTTGTGATAATTTTTCATCTTATCTCCTTAGGAAGTGATACTTTTTGATAAATTTTGATCTTGTTTTAGGCTTATAAAAGCCGGTCTGTTAGTCATAAAGGATTTATGAACAGCATTATTAGCTTCAGTACTATCAACTGGAAAATAACATTTTATGTTCTTGAATGAACTAGTCAAGCTATCTGCATCTAATTCTGCATGTGTAGGGCCCAAAGTAGGATAATCTGCATATCCAACCAGTTTAACATCTACATTTTGCTGATCAATATCAAGCTTAACTTGCTCAAATGGTCGCTCTATTAGAAATGGAGTAATTGTATATACCCACGGGCGAAGACCAGATATTGCAAGTCCAGAAGCGTAACCAATCATAGATTGTTCACATATACCAATATTTATAAACCTATCAGGAAATTTATCCCTAAATTCATCAAAAACCCTAAATCCAATATCCCCTGTTATAAGTACTATCCTTGGATCTTTTTCCGCTAACTCTGCTATCAATCTGCCAAATATACGTCTCATTCTGCCTCCAGTGCTTTTCGGCCAATTATTTTTTCATTTTCTTTTATTTTTTTTGCGTGCCAAACTGGATCATTTTCAAATTCAGGAACACCTTTACCTTTTATAGTATTTAAAATGATACAAGAGGGCTTATCTGAAAGCATTGATATATCAATCGCATTCATTATTTCTTTAAAACAATGCCCATTCTGAACTTCAGTACATTTCCATTCAAATGAGTCAAACTTTTTAGCCAAATCACCTAATGGTAGAGTGTCATCAACAAAATCTAATGCTTGAATTTTATTATTATCAACCAATACAATAAGATTATTCAATTTATGAGCATTTGCAATCAAAAGTGTTTCCCAAGTGGTTCCTTCTTGGCATTCACCATCACTTATCATAACAAATACTTTACCGTTTTTTGATTGTCTCTTCATACCGGCAGCTATCCCCGCAGCAATAGGCAATCCATGTCCAAGGCTTCCAGTAGTGGTTTTAATAGGGGTTCCCTCAATACGCTCTAGATGCGTTTTTATCGGAACATTATATCCTAAATCTTGCAAATAAATACAATATGGAAATGAAGCATGCGCCTTACTTAAAACGAATGTATCATTATCAAAGTTCATGATTGACATGACTGAAAGAAGTCCTTCAATCATTGAAAAACTTCCCCCTAAATGAGCTTCTCCATTAACGATAAATGCTTCAAATGTCTTAAGTCTGAGATCATGCGCCAATGCAACCATTTCAGTTTCATTATATATTTTCTTATTATCCACCTAAATTAGCCCTCACTTTTTTTAACATATTTTTTGCTTTTAATAATTGTTCATCCTTTGCAACTCCAATGGACTTTGCGTTTGGTTGACTATATTTTCTACGCTCCCAATTTTCACTTATGAACTCATTCAAAACAATACAAATCCATTTTAGACCAACAAAAGGATATAAGACATTATACCTTTTTAAAGATTCTTCATCTAAGAATTTTTTTTCCATTAGATTAAACCACAGCTTTTTCATTTTAGGAGATAAATTCATGCCCGGGTGCCAAATAAAATCTGCAATTGTTTTAACAGGATCATCTAATCCAAAATGCTCAAAATCTAACCATGATATCGATCCTTTGTTAAAGATCGCGTTATGAAATCCGAAATCTGATGGTGAAACAATTAATTGATCCGTATTAAAAGCTGTCATTTGATGCTGTTTGTTATAAATTTTATCTAAATTCGAAACAGCTAAATTAAATAAAACATTAAATTCTTTATTAAAAAAATCATCTAACTCATCGGTCTCTTTTAAAATTCTGGCGCGCCTTGATATAATCTGCAATTTAAGACACTCAATTGATTTTGATGCATCAGAGGCATAGTTTAATTTAACCTTGGCATTTTGGTTTTTTTGTAAATCTAAAAGAAACAACATTGCCCCTAATATATCATTATTATCAACTTTTTTATTTTGAGTACCTGATATATACTTAAACACCATGGCATTATATCCAATATCTGAAACTACAGCAGACCCAATATTTGAAATATTATTTTCTCTAAAAAACTCTTGCGCTTGTATTTCCTTGTTGATTCTTGAATCACTTATAAATGCACCCCCAGGTAATAATTTCAAAACATGCTTTTTGTGATCATTATAAGTAAATTTCCAGACTTGTGAATTTTTACCACCCTTGATTAAACTCATATCGGTAATCTCTTCAAACCCTAAGTCATTGAGTATTAATTTAGATCTTAATCTATACCAATACGATTTATCAAAATTAATGTTTTTTAGAACAGTTTTAGAAATTTGATCCCAATCTTTAGAGATCAATATTTCATTTTGGAATTTTTTTGGCCAAGACTTTGAGCATCCAAAACCTACCGCTTGCGTACTAATTGGAAATTTATCATTGGAAAATATTTCAGGCAAATCATCTATAAAAAAATCTAAATTGTGTGCACTAATAATTTTTATTTTCTCATTCTGTGTTCCAGCAAAATATACCCTATCAACACTAAATGGGGAGCTGGGTTGTGAAATAATTTTTTCTTTAGTTAGCCATTCAAGAGCAGCATTTCGTAAATTTATTTTCTTTTCATCAAAGTGACCAATTTCAGTTTTATGACTAATTATATACATTTCTATTAATTTTTCAGAACAATCTTTTAAAAATCTTTTTAAGCCAGGTGATATTGAAGCAAGATGCAAAAACTCACCATAAACTTTTCCCTGTAGTCGCATCCATAGTTTTTCACCCTCTGGCTGCTTACATAAAAAAGATTTCGTTTCAGCTTTATTACCACGCCACCCCTCTGGGACTAAGCCTAGAGAAATGGCAACTAACTTAAAGCTATCACTATAATCAATTATAGTATTATCAAGATCAAACCCAATCCTCAATTTATTCAAGATGCACTTCCTGCATTCTTTTAATATTAGAATATTTTGTTGCAGTTAAAGAATCCTGCATATTACCAGCTTTAAAATTTTCAACTAATTGCTTAATTGCACTATCTACTGTTTCTTCTGGAAGGAAATTAAGTGCCTTATTAAATTTTGTTGAATCAATATGGTAAGATCGATTATCATTGGTAGGCTGAGTTTCAAGAATAACATCATCGCCAACATTAGATTTAACCAAATTTGCAATCTCGCTCACAGATAAATTATGATAACCTACATTAAATATTTCTCCATTTACTATACTCGCAGTAGCCTCAATAACTGCATGATATGCTCTAACCATATCTTTTATATGTAAGTTTGGTCTTAATTGATCACCACCAAAAATAGTTATTACTCGATTATTATACGCTATATTGGTTAATAAGTTTACCACAACGTCTAAGCGTACCCTACGTGCATATCCACAAATTGTAGCAGGCCTAATCACAACTGTTTCAAAATAAGATGTAGTCATGGATAATAAAATATCTTCGCACTCTGCTTTAAAGATTGAGTAATCAGTTAGAGGGTCAAGTGACATACCTTCATGAACATTTTTTTCAGTTTTTACGCCATAAACACTTGATGATGACGCATAGACGAATCTTCTAACACCTGAATTTTTTGAGATACGAACTAAAGGTTCAAATGCATCTAAATTAATACTTCTACCTAAAGTAGGATTCAATTCAAAGCTTGGATCATTTGAGATACAGGCCAAATGAATTACAGTATCAACATTTTTAATGGTATTCTCTAAGAGAACCGTATCTCTGATATCACCTTTGATTAAATTTAAATTTGGGTGAGTATCTAACACATCATCTCCATAAAGAAATAAATCTATCACAGAAACCTTGTAGCCTTCTTCTAGCAAATAAGGCACTAGGCTAGAACCCACATAGCCCGCACCACCAGTTATATATATATGTTTCATTTTAATACTTTCTTTTAAATATTTTATTAATTTATTCAATCATTGATCGTAAGTCTTTAAGAGACACGGGTATATTGCCTACAGTCTCAACCGCTATAGCGGCTGCCAATGCACCCAGCAAGCCACTTTCTATTCTAGATCTATTTTGAGACAAACATGTACCAACTGTAGAAATCAAACAATCTCCAGCTCCTGCTACATCAACTGCATTCTTTGATAGTGCGTTGAAGTATAATTTTTCTATTTCTTGACCATCGTTAAAATAGAAAATAAATCCGTCACTTCCAAGTTTCATTAGTAGGTTTTTTACACCTGTTATTTTTATAAACTCTAGAGCAACCTCTTCAATGCCGTTGTCTCTCATGCCAGTAGCAATTCTAGCTTCTTTTTCCGTTGGGGTTAATAAATCAAAACCTTTAAATGTTGAAAGATTCCCAGTTTGGCTACTAGATTGTTGGTCACCATATAATAAAACATTATTTTTTTTAGCAATTTTAATTATATTTTTTAGCACTGTTTCAGTAATCACTCCATAAACAAAATCACTAATAAAAATTGCGTCAAAAGAAGCTATACTTTTTTCCACAAAATCTATAATTTTATTTTGTAGATCGAGATTTACATCTTTATCAACTAATTTACTTACACGAAGTAATTTGTGATGCCCAACCATGTATCGAGTTTTTAGTGTTGTAGGTCGAAATTCATCTACTAATATTTTACTTTTCACTCCACGCTCTTTTAATTCATTTTCTAAAAACAACTTCTCAGAATCTTCGCCAGTAACAGAAAGGAAACAACAGTCTGCTCCCATTGACGCAATATGTGACGCAACTATGGCCGCACCCCCTATAAATTGTTTACGTCCAATTTCCTTAACTACTGGGACCGGAGCTTCCGCACTCAACCCTAATGTATCACAAGCAATATATTCATCAATTATTGTATCTCCAATAACCATAACCTTTGCTTTTGAAAATTCATTTAAGCTATCTAATAATTTAACTCCACCAATAGAATATTCATTACAAAGCTGTAAAAAATTATTTTTTATTGAATGATTGGCGCTAGTTCGTTCAACGTTAGACAGCACGTTTTCATTATATAATATATTTCCACCATCAAATAATACTCTACCACCACCCGCTTCAACTATTTTACTAGCTTTTTTAACATGATAATCTTTTTTAATTTCAATTTCATTTCCTAAAATTAGGGCATTAGGCACGATCATTTTAACTAGATCTACGAGTGTACCTTCATCTAAAATTACGACATGATCTACCATCTCCAAAGCAGCTAAACCTAAAGCACGATCCATTGAGGAAAAGTAATTTATATTGCTATTTCCTATATCATTTTCAGATTTCACAGCCACAAATAGTTTAGAAGAAGTTTTTTTTGCTGAACTTAAATATCTAATGTGCCCAGGATGAATGGTATTAAAATGACCATAACAAATAGATACTGTTTCATGCTCAATATTATTCTGGTCAATGTGAACAAATTCTGAAAAAAGATTTATTTTATTCTGTGCTTTTATTGTTGAGTGCATTGCATCAGACCTTTTATATGTTTGTGAATTTCTAGCTCACTATATTGGTTATTCCATTTCATATATGACTTAGGTAATAATAATTTTGGCATTTCTTTTTGTGCCTTCAACCAAGATTCAACTGAGCCAATATCTCGTAAAGTGCCATTTATTTGCCATGCCCATATATTTCCTAAAAATTCGGGGATTACATCTATACTTATATCTTTGGGAGAATGTTTAGAAATCCAAGAGCATGCATTTTTTGATAAAATATAGATTGCGCCATTTGCAATATTATGAGGTGGATACTTAACTTTCTCAAGGAACTCAATTACTATATTTGATTCATCAATATTTACTATGCCACAGCTTTCAGGGCTATCACTTTTAAAAGTGATAGCCCTGAAAGCTGTGGCATA
>Ga0209532_1001687_pt1 | contig 16724 bp, 38 predicted proteins | sample COG_02_FD_184746 | JGI IMG/M metagenome (GOLD analysis project Ga0209532, IMG submission 184746) | Pelagic Microbial community sample from North Sea - COGITO 998_met_02 (SPAdes) (version 2) | ecosystem: Environmental > Aquatic > Marine > Neritic zone/Coastal water | place: Helgoland, sampling... | reverse complement strand
TCTAGCAAATTCAACAAATACAAGATGCTTGCCATCCTTATTTGGACCTTGGGAAACATCCACATCTAACATTTCAACAACATCAGTTTCTAATAAATTTGCTAAATCACTTGCTGGTTGTTCTGAGTCAACTTCAAATGCTACTACAACTGTTTCACTAGCTTCGCCAATTTTAGGCTTATATTGATCAATACTAATTGTTGGATTAACTAGGTTTACCAGTTCATTAAATTTTACACTCATTATTGTTCTCCAATATTGTCTAATACATCTGATTTTTCTGGTGTTAAATCAAGATCTTGATCACTATCATATGCTCCATCAACTTCACTTAAATCAATGTCTGTTCCGTTAATAGTAATCTTACTGCTTTCAAATTCATCAACAAACTGTCGTGGCATTTCAACATTTACTATCCAAATTGGAGTGTTTTTCTTTTTTGCTCTGCTTTTTCCGTCTGTGTCAGGCGCAATCTCTAAATCGGCTTGTGTTACAATCTTAATTGGTTCAATAAGAGTGTCTTTCTTAAAAGATACTCTTGCACCGTGTTTAGTTAATCGTAATGCACCATCTGGATCTGGCATAAGATTTCGCGGCCACATCAATGAACAAGTAATCCAATACTTACTAATGTCAGGACCAGCAAGTACTTCTCCATACTCCCAATTCTTATATGCATATATGTTTAGGTTATCCAAGACTTCTTCAAACTCTAATAGGATATTTAAATCGCTACTAGAATCGACTAGTCGGTCTAATGTTTGTTTTAATTCTTCAATTTCACGCATTTTTACATCTCTTTTATACAGTTATTTAGCAGTTTGGTAATAAGTAATAGTGTGGACACATTGGACTCGACAAAGACTAACTCAACAATGGAGTTCTACAAATGGCTAAAAGAGCAAGACAAACAAAACAAAAAGGATCGTTTAACGATATGGTATCAGAACTAGAGCGTTCTAAAAAAACCAAACTACAAATCCTACCTCGTAATTTAAATCAAGAAGAATATCTTGATATCCTAGAAGACACCCATAAACATATATGCTTTGCAACTGGACCTGCGGGTACAGGCAAAACCATGATGGCTGTCCAAATGGGAATTAAACAAATGGAGGCAGGAAGTGTAGACAAAATCGTTGTTACACGGCCCGCTGTAAGTGTTGACGAACAACATGGATTCTTACCCGGTGATTTAAACGCCAAGATGGCGCCTTGGACACGACCAATATTTGATTTCCTTGAGGAATTTTATACTATCAAACAGATAGCAGCAATGTTAGAAAACAAAGACATTGAAATTTCCCCATTAGCATATATGCGAGGACGAACATTTAAAAAATCTTGGATTGTTGCAGACGAAATGCAAAACGCAACTCAAGAACAAACTAAAATGTTATTAACTCGTATCGGTGTTGGATCAAAGGTTGTTGTGACAGGTGACCTTGCTCAACATGATAGAGGATTTACAAATAATGGTTTAAAAGACTTTTTAGAAAGATATAGATCACATTCTCCTGCGTCTATAGGACATGTGCATTTTACAAAACGGGATGTCGAAAGACACCCCGCTGTGATAGACATACTGAATATTTACGGTGAAAATAACTAAGTTATAGTATTAACAATTTGAGTCCAATTGTCCACAACTTTGATACGTTCATCATAAAAATTTGCGTTATGTTTATGCCGCATTAGAATTGTGTTTAATCCTAGGTCTGCACCTAGTAGTGCATTCTCAGGCTTATCTTCTAGCCAATAAAGCCCACTGTCTTTATATGGCAAAAGCTCATTGTCTTTATCTGCACCAGTATCGATACATTTTACAAAGTCAAACGTGTCTTCTCCGAAAATTATCTCTAAATTATTTTTACGTAACTGTGTAGCAAATGGATCTTCGGATAAACTTGTAATAGCGCCGAACCTCCATTTTTTTTCTTGGTGTAATACACGAACCCCTTCTACTGAATCACGTAATGGTTGTAAGAATCCAATCCAGGCACTTTCATTGAACTGACGTATTAGCTCTTTAACGTGTGGTTTTTTTAAACCAAAACGAAGGTTCATTTCATAACTATATTGCTCAGGTTCTGGTCGAAACCCTTTGGTTTCCATCCATTCAGTAAATTTACTTTCCCAATCAAGTAAGACACCATCTACATCAGTTAAAATTATATCTTTTCTAAATTTCATTTCTTCATCCTTTATTTCTAATTCATAATATATCTAACACTATTTGTCATCAGTGTCAACTTTTTTTGGAGGATTGAATGCTTTCTTTTTCCATAGATAATGAATGTCTTCTTCTTCTGTACGAGCAAATTTCTTACAAATTGTTACCTCGCCACCTTTTTTTAAATACTCGTCAATTAATTTCTGATCTTCATCAGTTACACTAAATCTTCCCATTTTATTTCACTTCTTTTTCCATTAATTTTTTGCATTGAACTATAATACGTTGATGTTCCTGACTAAAATCATTCCATCTATATCCAAATATTTCATTAAATGATTGTAAATTTCGTGAAATTTCACTCAACGTGTTTGCTAGTTTATAATCTTCTCCAGTCGAATAAGTTAGGTTCGCGATAAACTCAGCGAGCTTTGTTGCTTCCCGACGGTCATTAGTTACTTCAAAAGCATTAGGTATTGTCATTTAAACTCCTCAGTGTATTGTTATATTATTTTCTTCATTTCCATCAAGTTCTAATCCAAAAATGTCAGTAATGATTGCAACAATACTATCTGGCACGTTTTCATTATTATTGATAATTTTTGGAACAAATAGACCTTTTAGCTCTCCAGTTCTACTAATAATAATACCATAGTCATCATCCGACATTGCATCTTCAAAATCAACCTCTTTATTACTCAAAATATTACCTGCTCCTTTTTGTAGTATTAATTATTCTGCTTGTTTCTCAAATTCCTCTACTATTAATTGTTTTTTAGCAACTAAGTTTTCCATATAACCAAGTGCCATTCGGCGTTCATCACTAGCACCTTCTGCCATTGCAATAAGTACGCTTTCCATTACTGCGATATCTTCTAATAGATCGTTCATTAAAATGTCTCCATTTCACCAGTTAAAGGGTTATGCATTTCAAGAATATTAAACGGTACTTTTGCACTGGCAGTAACTTTACTTGCCCAATCACAGGCATCGCTCCAGTCTACAAAGTTCATCTTTTCATCGAAAGTAAGACCTTGCAAAATGCCAGTTGTCATATGCTTTTTAAATTCAACTACAAACTTCATACCTAAGTACTCCTGTTTAAGTGTTTCTAACATTTGGTTCTCATCCATGTGTATACATTTCTGAAACTGCTTCGTCAATCTGAGATTCGCTAATATGTGGAACCATTGGTTTACCTAATGAAACTGATCTTTCAATAGCTTCATTTAAAGTTGAAGATTGCTTCATAATATCGTCAACACAGTCCCAAAAAGTTTCTTCTACTGCCATCATCCACTCTTTTGTAGCACTCATTTTATCATCTCCTGATCTACTTAACTTTATTCATACGTTATACTACTATTACAATAGTTTGTCAATGTATTAATTGGCAAAATACTGAATTAAATTCCACCAAGTGTATTGTTGACTATTTTCCACACCAAAAATCCAAAGAGTATCCATCCACCCAAAAGCAAATACAGCAAGCAACATAACACCAATGGCATCATCTATTATTTCATTACGAGTCATTTTTAACCTCAATTTTAGTTACACGGTCATAACGAAAACTACGAAAGCCATTACTCTCTAAAGCCCATACAACTTGTACGTTTTCATTAAGAGTTCTAATTTTCTTCTGTGTTAATGGATCTTCTTTTTTTGCTTCAGGCAAATAAGTTTCCATTAATGTACAGGGCATAGTACGCTCTTCACCATTAAGTTTTGTAAATGTTACAGTTACGATTTCATTACTCAAAAGTTCTTTGAGTTCTTGAATTGGCATGATGTCTTCCATTATTATGATCCTGGTACTGTGAGTTCTGCTTTTTTCACACCGTTTTGTTTTCCGATGTAGTAAAAAAACTTTTTGGCGCTTTCATATGTTTTGAAAGTGCGTATCTTTTTTGGGTAGTTATAGTATCCATATTCTACTGTATACATTTTGGCACCTCGCTTTGTTTAACTTATCTTCACAATAGCACCAAGACGTATTGATGTCAAGAGAAAAGCGAAGGGGGTTATCCTTCGCTTTCAATAAGTTATAATTTTTTTACTTTGTTTGTTATTTTGTAAAGTTACTAAGACCGAACGTCTGAATGTGTTCCAGTTTTAAATAATTTTGCAAGTTGTGCTTGTGTTACATCATACAGCGACGGCAGTGTAACATTGTTTGCATAACGTTGCTCCCCTGTGTTATCGTTAACAATTAGCAACGTATTAGAATTAATTACTGTAAACACAAATTTGGGTTTGTCTCGCCTTCATTAGCTTCTGATTCGAATGACATAGCATCTGCATCATGCATATGGTTTGTAAAATCTTGAATTACATCAGCATGTAAAAATCGCAGCATTTCTCTTAGTACTGCATCGGCACCATGTGCATCAATTAATTTCCAAACACCTTTAGTATAATAATCACCCGCTTCGCCGACTACTTCTGCTGACTCAGTTGCTGAACTAACGTTATTGTCATCTGTTAGGTCGTGAGACTCAAGCAATGACAGCCCCGCCAGTTCTCTTACTCTGTTTAAATTATCCATTATTTTTCCTTTAATACATGTATATCATTATTTAGCTTAATACAAATAATTGCACCATAGCAATGCTATTCATTACAACAAACCAAAGTGTCAGAACAATAGCAAATCCAGCCCGCCTAATCCAAGTACTAATCACACCAAGTATACTACCTACCAAATACATTGGAATGAAGATTTTAGTCGCTGGATCTAGCACAGTAAATGTTAGTACTGCACTAGCACCTATTAGCATTACTGCCTCAACTAGTTCACAGTAAAATGCCAATGGTGACAGTGTATAACTATCTTTAAAAAATTGTTTAACTGATTCAATCATTACGTACTCCTACACCATAATCAATTACTACTGGAAAGCGAGGTACACCGTCGTTGCTGTATTCGAAGAATCTACAAGTAACCCAATTGGGTTTTACTTCCGCTTCCAACAGCTCTTTGAGTTGTGCTTGAGTGCCACGTACTCCACTGCCAAACTGTGTGCCATCTGGCATTGCAAGTACGAACCGTTTTGCATATCCAGTCCATGCACCTTGCCCTTCTATTACTTCAATAACCTCGAACTCTTCAGTAATAAACTCTTTACGCTTGAGTAAGCTCTTGCTACGCTTACACTGATAAGGAGCATTTTGTCGTACCATCTGTCCTTCATAACCAGCCTGAGTGTATTCACCATATAGTTTATCAATCTGTTCTTTGTTAACTGCTTGATGCGTAGCTACTACACAGATACAATCAGCAATAGAATTTAAATGGTCCACTAATAAGTTAGCTTGCAACCAAGCCATTCTATCAAAGAAATCTTTCTCTGGACTATTTTTGTCATACATGTCATACACATGATATTCAACTAGCTCTGCACTTTCTGCAATCTCTTCTGGTCTGCACTTTACTTTTCTTACAAGCGAAACAATCTTTTGGAAGTCTGCTTTAAGTTCATGATTATAAAGTTCGCCATCTAATACAATATTAGGATTAGCTTCAATAATATGCTTTACACTTTCCCAAATATGTGGGCAACTGTTAATGGGCTTACCGCCTCTGGTGTGCATACCATGCTTGTCAATTACACAACGGATACCATCTAATTTAGGTTGTGTGTATCCTGCTTCAACTGGAGTTTTTGTAAAGTCGTGTGCTAACATAGGCTTAAACAGTTCGTAGCTGTCAATGTCTGTTACATCAGCAAAGTATTCTTTATCAGCTTTTTTAGTCCATTCAGCTTGGGCTTCGAACTCAGCTTGGCTCTTAGCAGTGGTAGCATTTGAACGTCCTATGTTTTTAGCTTCACTCATGTTCCAAACACTGGTGATCTTCTCACCATCAACTAACCCGCTAATACTGCGGATACCTGCTGTATCTTCATTGTCGTATCCAAACTCTATAGTCCAAATACGAATTTTACCTTTTGAATCTCTTTTGTAAAGGCTGTTTAAACTAACTATATTCTGCATTATTCTCACCTCTTTTATTTAAACTCTCTAACTATCAATATACTATTTTATAATAGTTGTCAATAAAAGAATAAATAAACATAACAAGGATATCGTCATGAAAAATTTAAAAGAGTACCTTAAGGAAACCCAAATTAATGAATTTGAAGGTAAAACCATTAAAGCATACAAATTATTCAATACAAAAGGTGGAAAATTATATCCATTATATGTGAATAAAAATATACCAGTAGAAATGGGTGTATGGAAAACTGCTGAAGAAGGTGAACGTGCTAAAGATAATAAAAGTGGCGGAAGAATGGTTAAATCCAAATTAGGTGATTTAGCATATCGTCCAGGTTGGCATGCAGGTGATTATCCAATGGCAACACATATTGGTGGTAAAAGTAAAGGCAAAGGTCAAGCAGAGCCAGATTACAGACCAGATAACCAAGTATGGGCAGAAGTATTAATGAGTGACGAAGTTGATTGGCAGGCGAGAGCTGATGCAAAAGGTACTGTATTAAAAAGTGGACCGTTTAAAGGTCAAATTAGTGCAAAAAGTAAAGCTATTACTGACCAAATACCATTGGACGGACATTATAGATTTAAAACAAATAATAACATGACAGGAAATTGGATTATTTCTGGTAACATGATGATTAATAGAGTACTATCAGATGATGAAGTTAAAAAAATTAATGCAAAGGGTGGATATGCAGACCTTCCAAGATTATCTGAATTAAAGGCCGCTGAAGCAGAAAAAGCTAAATCAGAACCCACTGATAAATTTCCAGCAAACACTAGTGCTACGCAAGGAAAAAGAATGGGTTCTGATGATTCTTCAATTGACGATCTCAAAACATTATCTGGAATTAAACCAAGTTAATTATTAACTAACACTGTCCAACGCTACGGCATATAGAGGGAACATAGTGCAATCTTTCATTCCTTCTAATAGTGCAAGCATTTCCTTTTGGTATACTTTCCAAAAACTAGGATCGTTTTCAGCAATATCTCGACTATTGTCGATGATGTCAGCCAGTTTAACAAACTGTGCATCAACACTGCCACAGAGTGTGTGCTCCATGTCTATTGATTTTCTGGTTGCTCTATTACCATCATAGGAACAAGACACATCTGTAAGGTCTGAAACCAAATCAGCGATAGTATCGCCAAACATGTCACGAATAGTATCAATGTCAACTTGTGTATCCTCCACAACATCATGTAGGTAAGCGGCGGCAATCTGATCGTCACTGCCTCCATATGTTCTAACAATATCAGCAACTCTCTGAGGATGAACAATGTAAGGTGCACCATCATACTTTCTTTTTTGTCCAACTGCGGCGTGTGCTGCGGTGGCAAATGCAAATGCTTTATCAATTACAGACATTTTCAACTCCGTTTGTTTAATTTATATACATGTTTTAACACCAATACGTATTGGTGTCAACTGTTTTTATAATATTAAAAGTAGTGCAATAATTGGTGTAATACCCAACATACCAATTATTGCACAATGTATTGTTCTCCATAACGCTACTTGAGTCATTTTATTTCCTTATTTCAAATAATGTGGGCCAGTCCATGCTACATTGTATTCTCCAAAAACGTTGCCACGTGCAGCGTTACGGGCTGGAGCATTATAACCTGCGGCTTTAAGGATATCACCTTTAACAAACTTTTTGTCGTTGTCTGTGTTAACAATAAAGCCCCAAACACCTCCGCCTCGGATTAGTTTGATATACTTACTGCCTTCTTTAACAGTAAAACTATTTTCAAAGTTAGCAAGTTCTTTAGCAAAGTAGCTACCTTCTTCTGGTTCACCACGTCCGCCAGCAGTAGCAAATTTTGTGTAGTCTGCTTTGGCTTTTTGGATCAATGTTTGAATCTGTTCTTGCATTTTAGTACCTCATTTGTTTAACTTACTCACACTTTATAGCACCAAGACGTTTTGGCGTCAAGCAGTTTTTTCACTTTTTTTCACCTTTTTTATGTAAATATACTTGTAGGTTTAAAACCTATCTAACTGAAAAAGGAGGTATATAATGGATATACTGAATAAAGTAAGAGCGTGGGCCGGAGGACTAGCTGATCTTGGTATCAGCATCGCGGCATTGATGATCATAGTAGAAGTACTTGGCGTTGGTGCAATCCCATTTTTTCCAGAAGTGAGTGTTATTGCAAATGTTAGTAGTATGCTCGGTTCACTTGGAGCGGAAGGCCTAATGGGCTTAATCGCAATCTGGGTGTTATATCAAATCTGGGAACGCAAATAACATGAAATAAAAGACTGAAAACCCTGGCAGGAAATCAGCCTTTTTATTTTTCAACTATTATAATAAGTCTTAGAACGATGATTGTTAACTATACGATCATAGTGATACGGATCTAGATTTAAGTTACTAGCCATTTTATTTGCATCATCTAAAGTATGACAGATACTATGAGTATACTTACTAGCTATCATTACTGCCCATTTAGTTTTACCATGTCTGTTTTGTATTTCTTCTACTGTAAAGTCTTTTCTATCTTCGGGATTCATTTAATTTTCCTTATTAAGCCAACTCGTATGGCTTGTTCCACTTACCAACATTAATGTCAGTGTAGTGCGAACGACTAAAGTAATCAGTCATTGCATCATCATTATTAAAGTACTTTGGACCTTTCATAGCAGCTACAAGCTCTACTAGGAAGTCACTAGCGGCACCGTATGTTTCAGGATAGCAATCATTGACTTGAATGTATCCATCATTTTCATAGTATGGTGTTCCACGGCGTTCTGCGATCTCCATATTCTTTTTATTAGCTTCGCCAATAAAGTCAATTGGACCGCTCTTAATGTTTACACAAATTGTTGAGTGATTATTAACACTAATGCTGGCTTTGGTTTTGTACTTTTTCAGTACAGCTTTAATGCCTGGTGCTAATTCTTTTTTCATCGCTTGTGATACATATGCCATTTTGATCTTCTCCGTGTTACGTTGTTTCTATATACATGTTCTAACACCAATACGTCTTGGTGTCAACAACTATTAAAGAAAATCTACATTAAAACTTAAACTAATTCTATCTTGATCCCATTGGTTTATACGTGTACCATGTTGTAACCATCCTGGAAATAGATACAAAGATTGCACTCCTGGCGGCATATCGTGTTGGCTTGGTGAATTGACCATTAAATTTGTTGCTCTTGTAACTGCGAGAGGATTTATAAAATAAATGTTACCAGCTGTATCAGTATGAGTTTTAATATAATAGACGCCAGAAATATCTGATGTTCCATGGTCATGCAGTCTAGCATACTCACCAGGTGCAGTACTAGTTAACCAACTGGATGTAATTTTCCATCCATTATGTACTGACTGTAACTGATCAGTATATTCTTTAACACACTCATTAATTCTATCTATTAAATGATAACATCGATGCTTATGTAATATATTTTCTTCAAAGGTAGGATCACTGAGACTGTGAGTATTTTTCTCCCAGCCAGGATGTTTTGAAAATCCAGTTTGTAGGGCTTTCTCGTATAACCATTCTGCCTCAGTCTGTATATTTTGACCTTCCTCGAACCCAACAACATGGTCATAAATTAGTATTGGAAATAGTTGCATATTAAATTCCTTTATCAAATAATTTTTTTAGTTTTGTATAGCCGCCTCTGAACCATATCCAAGGTCGAAATAATCTGCGCCATTCTTCCCAAGTAACTGTTTTAATCTCAATATTTATATCTTTATCTGTTAATGGTAATAGATAACAAATTGGAGTTCCTGGCTCTATTGTGAATGTCTTAGTTTCTTTACTTTTTGGTATGAATAGATTAACATGCGCTGAGTGTTGAAATTTAAATTCTAATTTCCCAGGCAATACTGTATAATTAGAAAATTCATTCCGATGCCAAGTTGCATCCAGCAATAAAAACTCTGTTCTATCATTACAGACTGACAGCCAAGGACTTTTTAATTTTAAATGTATACTATCACTAAAATTATTTCCATACTGTACACTTGGATGAGTTTCAGCCTGTTCACTTAGTTCTTGGTCAGTATTAACACCAGCTATCTCTATTTTCCTAATTCGAGTGTCATATGTGATTTTTATTTCTTTCCACATAGGTATAGCAATAGCAGTACTTAATAAGTCAACAAACCCTGGACACGTTTTCATAGTTGGTACAATATCATGTAAACTTCGACTTGTGTCTGATTTGGATTCTTTTAATGATCGCCACCAATCTGGATAAAGTTTAGTTCGAGGAGCAAATACTTCAGCGAATACTGGATTATCTTTTTGGTAGAATGTTAATATTGTTTCTTTATTTTTCATAAGCATATATAAATTGTAACATAAAGATAATTATTGTCAATAAAAAAGGCACAAGTGATGTGCCTTTGATTACTTTATGCTATCCTTATTTTTATTTAAAAACAAAACGATCGATCATCCATACTACGAACATAATACATAAACCTAGTTCAAATGCGGCTGATCCGTCTAGTGCGTTGAGCCATTCAGTCATTACATGTCTCCTCTGGGGAATGCTATACGTTGTAGTTCAGCTTCGTCTTCTCGATCCATTTCGGTAAACTCGTCGTCATCAAACAGATCATCATCTTCATCTTCATAATCATCTTCATGCCTAGTTGATACATCTGCTAGTGACATCATGTGTGCAAACACTACGCCGCATCCTCCAAAGACAACAATTAAAACTACAATTTCTATTAGGTTTGATAGTGCGATATTAAGATCCATTGTGTTTACTCTTAAACATATCCCAGAACATCCATCCTAGTGCAGAAATTTGCAAAACGAGTAAACCTCCAATTACGCCTACTAAAAAGCCTACAGCAACCCTATCTAGTAATTCATATGTTAGATATTCCATTACCTGCCTCCTACATCTATACACATTGCTACAATAGCAACTACTACAGGAATTGCAACCATTAAGATAATAATTTCATTAGTCATCTTCGTACTCCTCATCTTCATCTTCAATGAACAGTTGACCTGTGTTGTTGGCTACGAACAACCAACCTAATACACCTGAGCACATTAAGAAACCTGGCATTAGTGCATCTAATGCAATAAGCCAAATACCTAGACCACCAAATACTACTGCGAACATAATCCATAATGGGTTAATTTGCATTGTCTTTCCTTTTTGTTAAGTTACTCTTACGTTATATAGTAAGAAGTCATAGAATGCAATCTAGCAAAAGTATGGATTATTATATAATAAGTTTGTAAATAAAATAAAGGTTAGCCTTTTTCATAAAAAATATGATCATCAATAACGATTACTTCAACGTAAGAATCTGTCCAATATGGATCAACATAATTAGCGTGATACATAATAGCTTCTGAAATAGGGCTATTATTTGCTCGAGCCCAATCAAGAAGTACAATCTGTGCCACAAGCCCAGCATCTTCCCAAGCACGTTGCTCTAGTTTAGTTTTACCTGGCTTATCGCTTTTACCGTCATGGGTCCAGCTGAATTGCTTATTTTGCCAAACTACTTTACAAACACTGTTAGGGTAAGACGTATCGGTCATTCGATTGAGAGTAACCCAAGCAACCGCAACTTGTCCCAACACACTCTGATTACGGGCTTCAAAATAAATATTTTGTTGTAAACAAAATACGTCATCAGAAGTAACATGCTTTAATCGTTGTTCAGCTCGTGCTTCATTCCACTGAAGTGACACTATTGCAGTTACAGTTATCAGTATCATCACATTAATAGATAATGCAAACATACCAAGTATAAGTTTCAAACGGCTCAACATACTACTCCAATATCTGCTAACATTTTTTGTGCTAAGTTTAGATTATTTTGGTTATCATGATCCATCATTGCAATGAGTACCATTTCATTAAGTGTAATGGCTTGTTGAAATTCGTCATCATCAAGCGTTTCAAACCAAGTTAATAAATCTTCTTGATTATCAAGATCCCACATAATATCCAACAACTTTTTCTGTTGCTGTGTAATCCCTGGAATTGATATCATGACATTATACTCAATATACCAGCCACTACAATTAAACTCATTGTAGTACTCAATGTATTAATAGCCCAATTATTAATTGCTTCCAACATTATACAGTTACCTCTTCTATTTTAAAGTCAATTTCTGGATAAAACTCTTGATAAAGGCAAACAAACTCAGCTGCATTGCCATAACAAACTTCTGTAGTTTCAACTTCATTCACAAAAGTTTTAACTTCACCAGTTGGTAGTGTAGTTGTTCCGTTTAAAATAATGTTAAACTTTGTCATTTCATCATCTCCGTTGGTTGCACTATCTATAGCAAATGGTGCAACCATTGTCAAACACTTTTTTCGTTTTACCAAATAAAATTTTGAATTTCTTCGTAGACGAAAGAAGAGTCATTGTTTACTAGCTCTAATTCAGCATCAGTAAGTTCTGTTCCATCTGCATGTTCAGCAGACGCGATATAAGCATCACAAAATTTTGGATAGTCTTTCATGTCGACACCTTCGACTTCGATGTTTTGTAGTGTATTAAAGTCCATTTTATTTCTCCATTTGTGTTTAAGATACGTAACGTATAGCACCAATGCATATTAGTGTCAAGTACTTTTTTACAATAAAATGAATAAATAGTAATGAGAGTACAGAGTAATAAGTTTTAAACAGAGGAGTTCGATCTAACACATGATAGATCCGGTATCAGCCATTGGTATGGCAGCAGCCGCGTATCGCGGAATTAAGTCAGCAATAGACACAGGAAAAGAACTGCACGATATGGCAGGCACACTATCGCAGTGGGCCGGCGCAATGAGTGATTTAGACTTTTCACACAAACAAGCACAAAATCCACCAATGTTCAAGAAACTGTTTGGCTCAAGTCAAATAGAGCAAAACGCTCTAGAAATTTGGGGACACAAACAAAAAGCAAAAGAGATGCGTGAAGAAATGAAAACGCACATCAGCTTTTACTACGGTCCAAGTGCTTGGGATGAAATTGTACGCATTGAAGGTGAAATGCGTAAAAAACGTGCCGCTGAGGTCTATGCAAAAGAGGAACGCAAACAAGCAATCATAGAATGGATTGTTGGAGGAACTATAGCATTCGTAGGTGTAGCTGTATTAGTTTTTGTTTTTTGGTTAATAGGCGTAGGAACAGGCAAATGGTAACACTTGCATTATCGTGGGTAGCTGCTACCCATATGTGGATTAATGGTAGTAATACTTTAGTAAAAGTTTGCATGTATTATTCTGACTACAAAGTTAGTCGACTGTATTATCACTCGCCTGTCCGAAAAATAGTAAGTTGGAATTCGCAATGTCCAGCTACAGTTACAGTTACTAAATGAATCTAAAAATAGAAAAGAGGGTAATATGTGGTTATTAATATGGTTTGTATTTGTACCTGACATGGGTGTAAGGTATCATCATTTAGATACGTTTACAGCTGAAACACTGTGTACAGTTAACTTAAAAAAAGCATCAGTTATGGTAAACGACAAATCTGAAACAATAGAATGCGTTTATGTAGATATTAAAGGCTAAAAATATTTAATTTTTTACACTTAGCAATTAGTGTAGTACGCTTAATACCCAAGCACTTGCTTGCTTTTGTTTGATTTCCATTATGCTCCAATAATGCATCTTTTATTTTACCAATAATAAAATCATCAACATCATTGTCTAAACAATATTCTTCTGGTACAGGTAATGCTTCTGTCCAAGTCTCAAACAATTCAAAAAATGTATCTTGTTCTTCCATTTGTTGTGATTTCATAAAACTATTTATACATAGTTAACTGGTGTTAAAATTTTAACACCTAATCGATAAATACTGGAGAATATGTGCTAGACTACATACAACTGGGGAAATTCATGAAGTTTTTTTTAAAGACCACCATCTTAGCGGCTTTACTGTGGATGATAGCATCGAGTGTATCAGCACAAGTGGCAAACGATGCTGATGGTAACTTTGATGATACAAGTTACGTAGAAACTGATAGTACAACTACTAGCACTAGCACTGTGAATAGTACAAATACTAATACAAATAATAACAATACAGTTATGAGTGGTGGAACAACTAACACAAATACTAATAATAATACAAATACCAATACGAATACAAACAACAACACCACAACGTATACTGGTACTAATACAAACACGAATAACAACACCAACACAAATACCAACAACAACACCACAACGTATACTGGTACTAATACAAATACGAACACTAATAATAATGTTTTAAGCGGTGGTACCAATAATACAAATACGAACACTAATAATAATGTTTTAAGCGGTGGCACGAACAATACTAATACGAACACAAGCACGAATACCAATACAAACAACAATACCAACAATACAACTGTTAATAGTACAGCAACTAATACTAATAACAATGTTATAAGTGGTGGTACGAACAATACGAACACTAACAATAATACCAACACGAATACAAGCACTGTTAATCAAACTGTAAACAGCACTAACAATAGTACTGTAGACCAAACTGTTAATAGTACTAGTAATAATACAAACACGAATAACAATACTAACACAAATACCAACACCAATACAAACAACAATACAAACAACAATACAAATGAAACTACTGTTGACAGTACTAGTGACAACACTAATACAAATAATAACAATAACAACAGCACTATTACACAAAAGATAGAAGCTCCTCCCCCGAGTGCTATTGCTCCTACAGTAAATGCTGGCGGCAATGACACTTGTACAACTAGTATCAGTGGTGCAGTGCAAACACAAATTGTAGGTATTGCAGGCGGAACACATGTAAGAGATATGAACTGTGAAGCTTTAAAACTTTCTAAGACATTATATAACATGGGCATGAAGGTCGCGGCAGTTAGCTTACTCTGTCAAGACGAACGGGTTTATCGTTCAATGGAAATGGCAGGAACACCTTGCCCATTCGATGGCTCAATAGGTCAAGAAGCAAAAGACAAATGGGCAGCTAATCCAGAAAAACAACCTGTAGCAGTGCAGGCTGAAGAGGACAAAGAACGTGCAACTAACAATATGCTCAAGGGTGCTGCTGGCAGCGCTCTGCTTCTTCTTTTATTACTCTAATACAGTATTAGCACAAACAATTGCGCCAAATAACGACTGTCCTGTTACAATCTTTTCTGGTACTGGTACTGAAAATGCATTCATTAACAACCGTGGCACTAGGAACTATGCTACCAATCCGGATAATTTACAGTGTAAAACACTTGACCTAAATGGTAATGTAGGATATATTGTTGAAGAAACTATGGGCACTGATGCAAACGGCAATCCTGTAGCAGTGTATTCCCAAACAGATGGTTCTTATACCTTTGCACAAGATACTTTAAGTAACAAAATTATATCATCTACTCTTGCTATTAATGAAGCACTACAGCAGGCTGGTGTTGGCATACAGTTTAGAGGCTTTGGCTACGAATGGGAAGTAAAAAAGCCAACGGCTAGTAGTAATTTAAAACTCTCAGTAAAAATATTTGGACCTAGCAACAATGGAGGCAGTAGCCTAATATACAGTGCAGAATACGACTACGGTGGACAATCGTTTGCAGATTGGACATCCTTTGATGAGGATCATCCCCCGCCGGGATTCTTTACAGTTGAAGATGATTGGTATGTAGAAATGTCTATGGAAGGCAACGGCCAAGGCAGTGGTGTGCGTGGAATGAAAATGACATTCGCATATGCACATCGAGCAGGAATCGGAGACACCTTTGATCCTGACTACGATTATGGAGCAGCTGATGACTTTGCGGCAGCTTGTAATTCAGACCCGTTAAGTTCAGAGCAATGTCCAGGCTATCAGCAAGCATATACTAACCAACAATGTTCAAACGATCCTCTTTACGATTCAAGTTGCAGTGGATACGAACAAGCATACACTAATCAACAATGTGCAAACGATCCATTATATGACAGTAGTTGTGCAGGATATGAACAGGCATATACTGATCAGCAGTGTTCACAAGATCCGTTATACGATTCAAGTTGTAGCGGATATCAGCAAGCATATACTGATCAGCAGTGTGCAAATGATCCATTGTATGACGAATCATGTTCAGGATATCAACAAGCATACACACAACAACAGTGTTCAGCAGATCCGTTATATGACTCAAGTTGTGACGGTTATGATGATGCATATGAACAGCAACAGTTTGATGAACAATGTAGAATGGATGCACAAAGCAGTAATATGTGTCCAGGATATATTGAACCAACTCCTGAAACTTATGATGATCTAAGCACACAGTCTAGTGACGGACAGGATGACGGATCAGACGCAGGCAATCCTGAACCAGAAACATTTACAGGAACAAGCGACCCAGTAGATCAAAGCACAGGAATGGTAGATACTAATTCAGGAGTAGACATTCAAAACACAACAGGTATTGATATTGAAGCAGCTACTGGTGTTGACTTAGAAGCAACTACTGGTATTGACATTGAAGAACAAACAGGACAACAAGATTTTAGTGAACCGCCTCCACCAGAGGAAGAAATATATGAAGATCCTATCGTTGAT
>Ga0209532_1001685_pt1 | contig 16749 bp, 11 predicted proteins | sample COG_02_FD_184746 | JGI IMG/M metagenome (GOLD analysis project Ga0209532, IMG submission 184746) | Pelagic Microbial community sample from North Sea - COGITO 998_met_02 (SPAdes) (version 2) | ecosystem: Environmental > Aquatic > Marine > Neritic zone/Coastal water | place: Helgoland, sampling... | reverse complement strand
AATAGAGTCTGCAACGGGTCTAGATATTGCAAATATTATGATTGAAGCAATTGAGAAGAAATTAAAATTCAAATAATATAAATATGATTACACCCTTAATTTTTAAACTTGCAGAAATGTGAGAGTCTTGTCCAAAAAATTATTCCCTAAAATAAAATTTATTTTAGGGAATAATGCCGTGGAGCCCATAGGAGTGAAGTCACACTATTTTGGGGAGGATTTGGATTCTTTTACAACTTATTATCTTCAAGAATAATATAATGTTTCCAAGACTTCACCTATATGTATTATTTAAAATTTGACATTTTCACCCATTCCAGAATCATTTTGGAGCTTTAGGGAAAATCTAATTTTGCTTGATTATTAGGAGTCGAATTCAGCACATAATGAAATGCTTTCTCTAATGTTTTTTTCCCAATCCCATTGTAATTAGCTAAACCAATCATTGATTTAATTTGTCCTGAATTAACAATATCATTAATCTTTCTTGCGTATTGAGGTTGTATTCCTGTTTCTTTTTTTATTTCATTTTCATTTAACGATAACCAGCTGTTTTTAAACGTTTCAAACAAGTCATCTTTTGCCTCTGGGTCATAGTCGTAAATTTCAACTTCAATATTGCATTGACTTAGGTATTTATCCATCAATTCTTTTACAATTTCGGTATCTAATCCTCCATTATGTGTTCCAAGTAAAGGAAAGGCTATTGAAGTAATTCCTTTGTTTTCATATGATTCAATAAATTTTTGTAAGCCACTTTCCAGCCATTCTATTTTGCTTGGATATTTCCAATGAAATTTTGTAGGGAAATTAAGTATCCATGGTGCATTTGGTTGTTTTGTATATAATGATAGGTGACCCGGTTTTATAAAGTTCTTTGCACAGTGATCTTTATACTCTAAATACATTTCTGGATATCTAAGCTTATGCACCAATGCGATTCCTTTGCCCATTACACCAACGCAGTTGACTGTATTAACTATGGTTTGACATTTGGTGTTAAATATGTTGCCTCTAATGTGTTTTACTGACATAATTCTATTTCTTTTTTAAGTTCTAAATACATCTTCCAGTATTTTGGAGAAAACCGGATTAACCCTTCTTCTTCATCAAACACCTTTTCTCCGTTTTTGTATTCAAATAAATGTTCTAAGAATTTAAGACCTCCCGCATCAGCAGTATATGCAGCAACATCACACTGGTAATAAATTAGGAACATTCTTAATAGATGTTGAGGGTTGAGTTTAGATTTTATAGCACATTTTGATATTTTACTTACTACCTTATCAATGCTTTTTTTACTTTGAAAATATTCACCAATCGTATCTCCATCTAGCAGAATTAAAACTTTAATTAAATCATCTTGAGAGTACAGCTCTTTCTCCCAAATACTATTTACTATATCAATACTAAATTTATATTGATTGGATTTATCTCCTTGTTTAGTAGCTTCTGGTTTTCCTATATCATGTATAATCAAAAAGAATCTAAAAAAATCTTTTTGATTTTTATCTAAAAAATTTGAAAAGTAAAATTCAAACTGATTTAGAACAATATTTGTGTGTTCCTTCAATTTGTAATGCCTTACTTTATAATCATAAACCTCTACATACTCGGGGAATATTATACATAACTCATCAATTGATTTAGGGTATCCACCCGGTTCAGATAAAGCACTATATTCTACATCAAAATAGTTTAAAACAAAGTCATGGGCATTAGTCACAATATTTAACTTGTTTTGTAGTATAGCTTTATCTTTATATAAAGATGGCTCATTTGTTGGATACTCCGAATTTTCATAGAATTTTGTTTTTTTGATATTATCTAATTTCATAAGGCTATTCAGATTGCAAGAATCCAAATAAATCAATTCTAAGTAATCAAATTTTGATAGAGGAGAAAAATCTTTGATATTCTGTATTACTAATGATTTTAAATTTATAATTTTTATTATATCTATAGAATCAATCGTACCGATCTTTTTCTTAAGTAATTTAGCAAAATCATCTAGTTTATTTTCGTCATTATATAATAAATAACTCATCACATAAAACAAACCATAACTGCCATCCAAGAACGCACTAGTTTTGTTTTTAGCAGGCTCTTGAGATAAAAGTAAATTTAGAATTAAGTTCTCTTGCCACATTTCATTTAACTCATCCCACCATCTTTTTAATTTTTCTTTATTCACATTTTTTAATACTTGAAAGATCTGTATTGCTGTTTTGTTCAGTTACATCCTTATCACTTTGATGTTGAATTGATTCATCCAACGAATCATTATCACAATACTTAACAACTTCCCATTCAGGTTTATTAGTCACTTTATCTTTAAAATAAGCGGTAAAGCAAGTATTGCCTGAAAATGACAATTCTATTTCAGGATAAAAAACTAGTTTTTTATCTTCCTTGTACAACACATTTTCTTTTCCTGAAATGATTTCGTAATCACTTTCACTTTCTAGCCAGAACTCACCTGACTGACTACCATTACCCTGGTAGTCTGACTGAATATAAAATTCATTATTATTGATCTTATAATCAATTATTTTGTTCTTATTGTGATAATATTCCTGATTGTTGTCCACTTTTATTATTGATTCCATATTTGAATCAATCAAACCAATTAATTGATCTTTGTCTTCCTTAGTTCTAACTATGATTTCAATATTTTTTAATCTTGAAAAGTCCAGTTCATCTTTTACCAAAAACTCCTGCTGCGACTTGTCAAGATAGGTTTCCCATTTACGATCTGATGTATTATCAATTGTACTATAAAGATCTTTGAACGAAAACCTATTATACATATGAGAAATTGCACCTTTCATCGTATTCGATTTTTGCATATTCCCATCACTAATTTCACACGAGTCAGAATACTTACCAATGACCTCTTTCATATCGAATTTAAAAAAGACAGGAATTGGACATTTAGGTAAACCTTGTTTTTCGGCTTTTGGGAATTCTGATTTCCATTCTTCAGCCCAATCACCACAAATTTTTGTCCATCCCTTTCTACCACTTGAAGAGTCTTTTCCCAAACACTCATTATAAAATTGAGTAGGGGTTTGAGGTCTAAAATAAAATCTTGCATATTCATGTGCTGTATCTCTAATTGAAACAACACTCCCTGCTGCATCTGAGAAAGTAGATTCTAATGCCTTTGCCTTATTTCGACTTAATATTTTCATCGAATTGATAATATTCACAGCATTGGTTATATGCGTAAAATGGTAAATAGAACCTCTCCAATTACTATCTTGAGCCTTTAAATTGTAAATAAATCTCGCATTATCATTTTCTGCAAGAAAATTTTGTAAAAAGTCCTTTGCTTTTTTGTCTAAAGCTGGATTAGATGATAATCTGTTTAAGTCTAATACATCCAAAAATTCCGATACAAGACTTTTATTAAATTCAATTTTGGCATTACTAGATACAACTTCCCAATCAAGATAATTTTTAAATTGTCTTAAAACAACAATAGTTAAGTCTAATTTTTCGGTAATATATCTCCAATTTAGTTTACCCTTAAAAATAGATAAAACTTCTGATGATGGTTTAAAAGTAGGACTCTTTGAAATGGCATCCCAAGACAATGAGGATTCATATTTTTCAAGTAACTGAATATTATTAAAATCAATTTTGTTATATTCAATTAATAAGTTCCAATTCCAATCTAATCGGTATCTGCTTAACAGTTCATCATTAATTTCTACATATTGATTTTGAGAAATGAAATCCCAAAAGTTAGTTATATTCTTTTTTGAGAGAATCTTAATTGTTTCTATGTTAAATTTTAAATTTGGTGATTTTATTACCGCATTCCAATCAACATTTTGCTTGTTAGAAAATAATTCTAAAAGTTCAATGTTAAATAAAAGTTTATTGTTGCTTGATAAAAGTTGCCAATCCCAAGGTTTTTGAGGTAATTCAATTATATATTTAGAAGTTAGCCAACTTGATAATGAAAAACTATTCCAATTCCATTTTTTATGGGAGTATTCGATAAGAAAATCTAAGCTGGGAGTGAACATTGGATTTCTGGATAATTCATCCCAGTCCCAATCTTTTTTATCATGCTTAATTACAAACTGTTCAGAGATTTCAAGATCTCTTCTTTTTGATATGATGTGCCAATCAATAAAGTTTGCAAACTTGTCAAGTTTATACTCAGAATATCTAAATACATTTTTTTTATTTGAGTCTTTATCCTTTTCACTTAGAAGCCTTGAGGTTTCTGAAGATAATACCTCCCAATCCCACTTTTTAATAAAATTTTCAATTATACTTTGTTGCCAATTTATAGAATTAATGTTACTTAGTTTTTTAAACTCCCATAAATCTTCAAATGTTTTCAAATAAGTATTGACTTTATTTATCCAAGATTCAAAATCACTAAATAAATCTTTATTAAATTGGTTAAATATTTCATTAAGGATTTGATTTGAAGAAAGTAACTCCCAGTTAATTTTATGCTTATATTTTTCTAAAGATTCTAATTTGGTATCAATCTTTTCTGCTGATGAAATTACATCCCAATTCCATTTGTATTGATTATCATTAAAAGTGTTTTCAATAGCATTGTTAAAATCATAAATGGGGTATTTGGTTGTAATTGCTACCCAAGTTAGGTCAATTATATATTTATTAGATGAGTTAACTAAAGTTGAGATCATAGGGAGTTTGTTCCGCAATAATATGTCTTCTTCAGTATAATGTTCTTCAATTATTAATGGCCAATATAATTTGTCAGCATAATTCTCTATAATTTCATCAGTTAAACAATCAGCTAAAAGAAGTTGAGTAATATAATTCCAATCCCAATTAAAATTTTTGTTTGCTAATATTTCTGCAATAGAGAATTCCTTTGTTATTAATATTGAGAATTGTATCGTATTGTTAAGTAAAGGGACTATATCAAAATAATTTTTAACAACCGATATTAGAACTTCTTTAGATACTTTTTCAAAGACACCAGACCAATTATTAATAATTAAATCACCATTAATTATTTTTTCTTTTTCAAGTATTTCAATAAGGGAGAACCTTTTTGAGATAATATTGGAGAATGCTTCGTTCTCTTCATTTGAAATATTATCTTTAATAAATCCGTACTTATCAAATAAAACATCTGTATCAATAAATTCCGTTATTTTCAAGAATTTTAATTGAGATTTTTCTTGTTCAATAAAATCATTTTTAGAAATCAATTTAGAGTTCTCAGAAATAATTTCCCAATTCCAGTTTAAGTCATTGAATTCATCAATCACTATATTCGAGGAAATTGTTGATGAGAGAAAATCTATTGATTCTTGATAGTTGAAGAATTTTACAAACTCTTTTAATTGAATAATACCCCATTCGATATTTTTATTCTTTTCAAATCCTTGAAAGCTATTATCGCCCCAGTAAATTAAATTACTGCTATTTAACAACCTCAAAATATTTATATCAGAGACAATACTTGATTGAGAATTATATTTACTAAAACTATCTAGATTAAGATTTTCAACTATTTCCTTTATTAAATCGTATGTATAGACTAGAGAACCTTGATTCTTTATATTAAGAATCGTATTTAGGAAGTGGTTTATTTCAGGTTGTATATATGCATTTACTATATTGAAATTATCTATAAAAATTTGCAAATTGACATTTGAAATAACATAATACCAATCCCATTTATATTCTAAATAACTATATACTACTTGATCAAAATCATCGCGTTTATCAAATAAAAACAAGTTTAAATCTAATGAGATTGATTTAATATTTTTGAATAAGAATTCATTAGTAATTCTTGGGATTAATATCGCAATATCATCTTGACTATTGCCAATAATTTTTATTATTTCATTTAGATTTTTTTCTATTTCACTTACTTCTAACTCTTTTATTAGGTAAGATATATCCCAAGGGTAAATTGAAAGATTCTCTAGTATAAAATAAATATCGACTCTTTTTGTAACGATATTCCAATCCCAGAAATTTGTATACTTTTCTAAATTACTTTCTAAAAAAGCTAATTCACAATATTCAGAAGTCTGATTGCTCAGAAGCTGATTAGAATTAGGAAGGATTAAATCAACAAATTTTACTTCCCATACAACTCTATTATCTATAATTATCTGTTCCCAATTAACTATTTTCAAGAAAGGAGTTATATTATTAGAATTAATAGTCTCGGTAGAACCCAAAAAATTTGCAAAAATACATTTCAGAGTTATATCTGACAATGAATTTTTGTTTTGCTCATAATATAATACATCAATAAGCTTTACTTGATTAATGTCTTCGTAAAACACACTTAATTCATTATTTATTACATTAATATAGGCTTCAGTAGTTATATCATTTCTTTCAAAACTAATTGGCTTATCTTCTATGTAATCAATAGAAAACATCTTTTTATCTAATTTACTACTATTCCAAAATTCATTTTTCAGATTATTATCATATTCTTCTTGGAAATCAACCCCCAGTTCAACAAATTCATTATCGGTTATTTCCGTTTCATATTTGAACTTTAAATCAAATCCAAGATTCTCAAAATTGAAAAATTCCTTTTCATTAATGCCTAAATCAAAAAACTCAGGTAGTGATATTTTAGCAGTGAAGAATTTATATTTCTCTTTTTTTTCGAGTGCAATTTCCCCCCAAAATAAATTATTTACTAGCCCATTATCTTTTTCTATAAGTTTATAGTTAATAAGAGAATTTAAAAATTGATCTAATATGTATGCCTCTGCATTATCTACCCTAATGTTTCTATCAACAATATCTTTTGTGGCAAAGCCAAGTAATACACCTAATTCATCAAATTTAATTGATCCACCAGCTCTATCAATTAGAGATAAGATTACAAATTCATAATCCTCAATAATTTCTATTTTTCTGTAAAATACTTTATGTATTCTTGATCTTACTTGTATTATGTATTCTGTCTTATTCATTTGCCATAAATTCTTTAGAATCAATAATTAATCCTTTTGGGTCATCTTGAATTGATTTGTAAACATTTGTGTAAATTTCTTTTTGAGAAAAGTGTTCTGAATTACCAACTATTATCAATAGTCTTTTTGCTCTAGATAATGCAACATTTAACCTATTGGGAGATTGAGCAAAACCCAATGAAAAGTCACCTTTATTATCAATGAATGTTTCTTCAATTGATGTTTCTGATTCTGCGATTTTATTACTTCTAACCAAAGAACAAATAATAATATTTCTTTCCATTCCTTGAAATCTATCAACAACTGATATTCTACAATCCATATTTGATGGGATTGCTTTTTTTAGCAATTGTTTTTGAGCACCATAGAATGTAATAACTCCTATTTCCTTTTCATCATCATCTTTCCAATAATTTTTAAAATTTAAATAACCTTCATCTTCAGAAAGTTTTGAAATAATTTTGGTTACAATACCAACTTCGGTCGGGTTTGCTCTGCTTGTGCCAACTAAAATCTCAGGGGAATCTGTATCAACCCAAACAACTTTTACTCCATTAAATAATTTTTGTCCTAAATACCTACTTGATACATTTGATAAATTATCATCATCAACTGAGTCTTCATTTAGTCCACAAAATAGTCCTTCATCCTCTTTGTAAAATTGATTGATTGTATTGTTTATAGATGGATGCATTCTATATTGAACATTGAAAGATGATTTGGCTTTTTTATCAAGTTTTAAAAATAATTTTTCAAAAAAAGAAACATCAAAATCTTTTTTGTGAGTTTTAATAAACCTGATTGAGTCATTAATTTGACTATGTTTAGATTTATCAACTTGTTTTAATACTTGTTCAAATTCTTCTATGAATTCATTAGTATTTAACATAGGTGGAAGTTGCCTATGATCTCCAATTATTATAGCTTTTGTGGTATATAAACACGGTAGTAATAATTCTGGGGGAGTTGATTTAGAAGACTCATCTTGTATAATTAAATCAAAATTTATTTCTCCTAATCCTGTAACATCTTTGTATGCTTTATAAAAAGGAGTGTCTTGGTTTGTAGAACTCTTTGTTCCAATTGTTCCACTTGTTGAACCAATTACATTACAATGTTTTAAATACGATTGATAAAATGAAGATCTTATTAGGTTATCTTTTTTTGTTAAATAATCTGTCCATAAACCTATTAAATCATCATTGGTTTCTTTTGCTCGTATTACAACCTGTTTAATCCAATTATCAATAACATTTTCTTTAGTAAAACCTTCTGTAGGAATATTAGAACTCCAGTCTTTTAAATTTGAAAAAAGAAATCTTTGCCCTTCATAATCAACAGAACTACTAGACCCAAACCTAATTGGCTTGAGTAGCATATTAGTTTTACTTGTCAGTTTATTTATGGCATTATCAACTGCTAGATTTGTTTCAGATGTAACTAGAATTTTATAATTATCTGATTCTTCTCTAATTATATGTTGCCAAATAATTTCAGATATAGCGGTAGATTTCCCAGTGCCTGGAGGGCCTTGGATAAGGAAAAGAGCTGAAGCCAGAGTTGATTTAGCTATTGCTTCAATTTGCTTATCATTTAATCTATCATTTAAACAATCAATCTTTACTTCCTTTATTCTACTTTTTAATTCATCATCAGTAAAATCATTGTTTGGATTATCAGGATAGGATAATACTTTTAATAGCTCATTCTTCTTACTGTCAAAATTGTCTAAAGTATGTTTTAACCTTTTAACTTTATCTTTTTCTCCTTTTATTGATGGTTGAATATTATCTATAGATGGAAAGCTTGCATCGTTCTTAAAATAATCATTTAGTCTAAACCTTATTTTAGGGTAATCTACTTTGATTAATGTTCCAAAATCCACAAATTGTTTTCCGTCTTTATAGCAAAAAATAATTCGTCTTAGGTTATCAATTTTTTCGTTTTTTATTAAATTTCTTTTTTTCTCATCAATGAATAAAAGATATTTTTCTTTATCTGTTTGCTCAAATTTTAGATTAAGTTTAGATGTGATAATATGTTCATTGATATAAGAATCTAATGACCTTTGTTCTAATGATTTATTTCCTTTACCATATTCTCTCCAAAAAAATAGGCTAGATTTATTATTATTCCAATGGCTTCTTATTTTTCGTTCGGATAATTTTGCAACTATTGAATGATAATCAAAATCGGTTTTTAGTTCTAACTTTATTTTTAAATCTGTATTCTTATTAAGACTTTCGTGAATTTCGCTTAATAATGGTTTTATTTCATTGAAACTATATTTCGATACATCAAACATAATGTTTGGTGGAGACATTTTAGAACTATATATAAAACGAGATTGATTTTTCTTTATTTTTCTAATCTTCTTTATTGCCTCATTCGATAATTTATGTGTATTAGGAAGAAAAAAAACACTTTTTATGTTTTCATCATATTCATCTAGAATAGAAATAGTTTTCACCAAATCTGATGCTTCAATCAAATGAATATTTGATTCAATAGCACCAATCATTTCTTTATTTATTTTTTGTTGATAATCAAAAAGACCTTTATTAGTTATTGTCCCCTCAATAATTGGAAGACCTTTAAAATCAATGAAATTCCTTTCGGCTTCTTGCTTTAGACCGTCTATTATTTCTTCAGTTATTGAAGAAGCAGTTTCTGATTCTGAATAAAAAGAAGTATACAGTTCACTATTATCAACAGTTGTTTGAAAAATAGTTTCAATTTTTTTTATAAATTCAGCTTCTTCTATCTCTTCAATTTCAAAATCGACATAATTTTTACTTGAAGTTTGATTTTTAACTGAAAAAGAAGGACTTTGAAGCTCCAACAATTGAGATTTAATATCAATTATTCTTTTCCAAATTGAATTTTCATCAGTACGCTTATAATCAGTTTTCCATCTGGGTGTCTTCAGCTTTTTCATATTTCTATTTTCTCGCACCTACCTTCTAAATTTTATGATTTGTATATCTCTTGAAAATAAGCACCATACCATAAGCCGGTGCCACTCACCATCAAACTATCTATTGAAAATTTGCCCAACAGTTCAACAATCATTGGAAGTCCTATGCTAACAGTTAAAAATTCTTGCATTCTCCCACCTTTACCGCTTAAATCCCCAAATTCTTTTAAAGCGTCTCTTAATTCTAACGTTGTTGAGCCACTGAATTCTTGTAACTTGGACTTTGCAAATTTCATTTTATCCTCTAAAAAATCTGTTGACATTTCAAAGCAATGTTGACGTGGATTTCCTTTTTTCCCCGTTGCTTTTGTTATTGCAGTACCAACGCCAACACACAAATCATATTCTGCGTCAAAAAGATTTGCCTTATTTGCTTCTAAGTACATATCCCTAAGGTGTGAGTGAGTAAATAATTTACATCTTTCAAATCCTTCGTTTAATGTTTCTGAATCATTAGGTATATTATTAAATAACTCTTTTTGTATATCTGTTGTTCCAAAGCCTAAACTATGAGTCTGAACCATTTCATTATTTTGAAAGAATGTAACTTCACTAGATCCTCCTCCTTGATCAATTAATATTTGAGCTTCTTCGACATCAATATATTCAGGTTTGCTATTTACAAATGCAAAATATGTTGTTTCTGCTTCTTCTTTTTTGTTCAGTATTTTTACATTTATACCACAATTTTCTTTTATTGATTCGAGAATCTCTTCTTGATTTATAGCATTTCTGTATGCAGCTGTTGCAACACAAACTACCTTGTTAATATCTCTTCTATTTATTTCAGACAACATTTTTTTAATAGATCTAATTACTTTTCTATTAAAGTAATTCATATCCATTATCATTTCAGGATTTAATCCTTTACCTGCTTCGGGTTTGTCTGCAGTTCTATAAAAATGTTGGAAATTAAAATTGTCATAATTATCTCTAAATGTAAATCCGTCTTGTTTAACTAATTCCTTTTGAGGTCCAATTAATAACTTAACAGCTTTTGTAGAAAGCTCTAAGACTGCAAAATCAGTATTGCTTGATTTTTCATTTAATATTGTTATTCCTTGATTATTCATAATTTTCGTTTATTTAATAAATTCCTAAATATCTTTTTAAGATAATAGCTGTTAAGTTTTCAATATCATTCAAATTTGATTTTAAGAATTGTATTTTAATATTATTAATTTAATTGATTAAATCGTGTTTGTTTATGGTTTATTTCGTGTTAATGTCAACTAATATAGCAAATAATTATCAACCAAGACAGTCCGCGAGGACTTTCGAAAGTAGGCAAGAAGCCAGCAATAAATTATATACGGTGTAGCCTATAATAGTTTAATGTCAATTATCGTTTTAATTGTCAATCGCATTAATTTTTTGCCTTTCTATTTCTTTATTCCAGTCGATTTTTGAATAGTCGATACTGTCTCTGTATCTAATTATATTTTCTGAATTTTTCTTATGTTCTTTTGTCAAGTACATTGGAATATTCAAATCAGATATTTTTACTGAATTCAAAGCTTTTCCCAGGTTTGAAATTTTGTTGTTTCTATCTATTTCTTTATTATTTTCTTCTTTGAGTTTTTTTATATCTCTAAATTCAGCGTCAACAACATATAAATTTCCTTGATTATCTTTCAAAACGTTACGGGGAAATAAGTCAAATACTAGATAATTATCGTTTACATAAGATTCCGGCGTTGTTTGTCTAAAACTTATATTTTCCATAAACAAATTTATTTCAAAAGTTTCTGCTTTTATTAAATTTGGAATATAAGTCTGTTTTAATACAACTTCTATATGTGGCGTTCGAGATTCTCCATTATCAATTCCAGTAAATCCAATAATTTTATATTTAGTTTCAGGAAACAATTTATTGTGGATTTGTACCTTCTCAATTACGTTTGACACTAAATATTTTGAATTTATTAAATTATTTGATTTGTAAACAGTTTTGTTAGTTGTATTTAAAACTAAAGTATGTTCATGTCCACCAACTAATTCGAAATTCCCTAACGCATAAAAATCCTCAATCCATAAATCATTTTCTTTTCCATATTTGAGGGTTTCAACTTTTTCAAAATCTTCAAGTTCGTTTTGTGTCATTAATTTTAGGAAGTTTTTTTCTATTATGGGCAACGTTCAGTATATGGCGCGTTTAAATGCGCTATATACATTGTTAGGCATTCGTCTTTATTTCTCAAATTTATTTTTTACTGCAATGATACTATTTTGTACTTGTTCTATTACAGTTTTGTTTTCACGTATTAATTTTTGAATGAGAGCTTTAATCTCGTCTTTGTCTTCGTATTTGTCATTAGTGAAATTAACTTTTCTTGCGTCACTATAAAAAGTCCACCATTTTTTTCCACTTGCTTTTTTACTATTCGGGAGCGATTTTATAATGTCAGCAAGTATTTCCCTGTTTTTCTCATTACCTGGTGAGATTACAAATTTTAATGACAATCCTTTTTCCCAATATGCAATTTCAAAAAGAAAACTCTCATTATTTTTCCATCCCCAAGCACCAGTTTTTGGAATTATTGGTGATAGATTTTTAGTCAGAAAACGAGCATAATATTTATTACAGGTTTCTAAAACATAACCTTCTTCAACAATAGTTTCTTCAATTATCTCTCGAACTTCAGCAATTTTATCTGGAATATTTTCTATTATAAAATCAATCGCTTCTCTGTGGTTATTGTATAGTTGCTGTGCTAATTCTACTGATTCGTGTTCTTTCATTATGTATCTATTTAAGATTAGAAGATAATCTTCAATGTAATATTGTATTCTTTGAGATAGTGAGTTTTTGTAAACAGACAGTACTATCTCTATCAGTGATTTGATTAATCCATAATCTATAGATATGTATTTATTAGCATCATCTTCATTTTTTGGATTTATACCGTCTATTGTAAGAAATACAAAAGCCTTTTTCAAATCAGGAAAAGAATCGTTAATTATATCTGTATACCTCTTTAATTGCCTAGAATGCTCGCTTGAGTCAACTTTGTTTTCTATAGCAATAACGAACTCTTCGTGTTTAATTAATATGTCAATATTATGCCATTCTCTATAAACTTTTACATTATGTAAGTTGAAGGATTCTATCGAGAATTCATTTGCCCAATCAACTTTATCTGATGATAAAATATCTTTTAAAAACCACTTTAAGAATATTGTATTTAGATTATGACTTTCATTTGGTGACATGAGCCAAGCAAGAAAATTAGAATGCTTAATTTCCGCTTTTGTTGCATTTAAAATACTAAAGAAATTTGGTGTATGAAGACTTAATGACAGCTCTTCTAATTTTGGATCTTTTACCAAATTACTCAATTCTGTCTTTATGTTCTCATTCATATTAGTTTTGTTTTTAGCTGATGCCTAACGGTTCAGGCTATGGAAAGTTGCGCTTTGAAAACGTAATTTTCCGATGTTTAAATTTAGTTATTTTATTGGTTAGAAACATTCTATTTTACTGAATTAAGCAATTTTTTATAGCCATTGTTGGGGTGCGTTATTTTTTATCTAAATATGCTATTTTCGTTAATCTTTCAAAGAAATCGTTTTTACTCATAGCACATATTTTCTTATAATATTCAGTTAATTTGTCAAAAAATATAACTCTTAAAGGCTCAATAAAATTATCCATAGATTCAGTAATAATTTTTCTATGAATTTCCCAAAAGTCATCTTTTGAACCTTTAAATTTTTCTATCGAGTTATTTTCAGGGTTGTAAAATCTTAAATTAATCGATTTTTTATTATGTATTGAAAAAACTCTTGCGTGAACAATCGTATTTCTATAATGTTGAAGTAATATTTGAGATTCGCTATCAATCAAACTTACATTATCAATCAAATTTTTAATAAAAGATTCAAATTCATAAAGCAACTTTATACAATTTTCAAGGTTTCTTTCTTTCGCCTCCTTAATTAAAGGTTCAAATTGATGCTCATAATCGATTATTGAATCAATAGAACCACTAAACCAAATCACAAATATCTTATTTTTATGTTCTGGAGGTAGATTTAAATCTTTTCCAAAAATGAATTCTCCCCAATTGGAAATAAACATCTTATAATCGGAAATCAATGTGATTATAATATTTATGATTTCTAAATCATTGTATTCTTTGATGTTACTTATTTTCATATTCTTCAGATAATGAACCCCAACGGTTTAGTATATGAAAAGTAGGGCGTGGCGCAGCGTGCGGCTTGAAGCGGCGAAACCGACCAGCATCTTCCTTTTCCCAGATTAATTGAGCCGCGTGCGAATCAGAAAGGCAAGCTAGTTCAAATTATCCTAAAATAAAGATAGCTAATTATTTGTACGAAACTCAATGTTTAACGCAATCTTGCCCTATTTTTTATATACTTTGTTACCCACTGGCTTTATTCCGTTCAGCTTGGTTTTCAGCGTTGGCAAAGACATACTCTTTTGTAATTTTTGGCTTGTGTGTTGGCTGAAGCGAATTACAAATGTGTATGGCTTTTAGCGTTGGCTTTTTAACAACAACTTTTATTTTCTTGAATTGGTGGACAAGCTACTGTTCCATAAGAACAATAAACACAACAATCACCCTCTTTTGGTTTCAAAACCGTTTTGCAATTCTCACATTCGTAGAAAAATTGACAAGCGTTTGTTGGCATATCTTCTACTTTTTTATGTCCGCAGTTTGGACAAGTGATTTCAGATTTTAATATAGTTTCCATTAATTTTCTTTTTTGTCGGTTACTTTATAGCCTGTTGAATTAATTGCTTTCTCAATTTCCGTTTCATTGGTTTTGGTTTTGTCAAATTCAACGATTGCATTTCCATTTTCGTAAGACGCTTTTGAGTTTACAATTCCGTTGAGTTTGTTTACTTCGTGATTTACGTGTTCTTCGCAACTGGCACAAGTCATTCCGCTGATTTTAAATTCCGTTGTTTTAATGTCCGATTTGTCAACTACGATTATTTGCTTTTCTGTATTTGGGTAAAAAATTCCTGAATAGTATGGGAAAGCCAACATTACAATTGCAAATACGGTTACAATTCCTAAAAACTTTTTTGATTGTATAAATTTTGGTTTTTCGTCTGTTTCACATTCGCAGTCAATTTCTTTTTGAGGTTTTAGTTTTTGATACCAAGCAAAACCGAGAACTAAAATTGTCAGTCCTATTAAATAAGGTCTAAAAGGTTCTATCCAAGAAAATGTTGAAGCAATTCCGCTTGTTCCTGCGATTAGAGCTAATACTGGTGTAATACAACATAATGAAGCTGTAATTGCGGTTAACAAACCTGCACCGATTAATTTGTTTTCACTTTTCATATCGTTTCCAAGATTTTGTTTTTATCAAGTATTTCAAAGAATGGATTTAACATTTTTTCGTATTCAGCAGTTAGTGAGTAAAAAATTGTTTGAGCTTCTCTATCTGTTTCTAATAGATTTCGGTCTTTCATTTTTCTCAAATGTTGAGAAATAGCAGAAATGTTCATTCCAAGAATATCGCTTAAATCACAAACACAAAGTCTTTTTTCCTGAAAGAGTAGGTAAAGTATTTTCAGTCGAACTTTATTTCCGACTAATGAAAGTCCGTTCGCCAAATAGTCAAACGATTCGTTTAATTCCGAAACTGTGTCTTTGCAACGATTTATTTGTTCAATATCGGCTTGTTGTCTTATACAAGAATTATTTTCCATAAAACAAAGTTACGGTTATTTCTTATTTAAGAAAATACTTAAATACATAATTCTCAAGCATTGGGAAGATTTTAGCTCTTTTGGTTTTTGTAGCGATGGATTTGTGTGTCGGAAAAAACCGAAAGTGCTAAAATATGCGGTTGGTTTTCAGCTTGTGGGTAACGTTTTATAACAACAATATTATGGTTGTTATTCTATAAAAATACTAGGGTATCATTAGTAATAATTGTTTTTTAATAAACTAAATAACACTTATATCGCAATTAATAAATATATGCTTTTTTTTAAAGTTTCTACTAAATAATATTTGAAACCATAGTATCCCATATATCTTGAATCTTTCACGCCAAATTATCTTAATGAATAATTTTAAAAGAATAGGGGAGTTCTCTCAAATCATTTTTGTAAGGATGATTGAATTAGTTAATCTACTTTGTAAGTTAGTTTCATTGTTATTGAGGCGCTCTTTTCTCTAGAGTCTGTATTAAAAGTTCCTCCCCAAGAATAAGTTTCTTTTGAATTTTGACCTGTAATTTGAAATATCCCCATTCTGGCAGATTCTAACTTTCCTAGCTTTCCTCCAGAGAATTCAGCTATTTTTTCTGCTCTTAATCTTGCATCTTGGGTTGCTTTAGAAATCATTTGTATTTTAAGATCTGCAAGTTTCGTGTAATAGTATCTGGGTGATTCTGAGTAAAATTGTACACCTTGGTTTAGGAGTTCTGTAATTTCTCTAGATACTTTTTCAATTTTATCAACATCATTAGATTCTATCTTTACCGTTTGAGTTAGTTCATATCCAACAAATTCCTCGCCTATAAATTTTCCATCAGAGGAATATAAACGTTTGAAGTTTTCATCTGTCTTTACTGCGCTGTAAATAAGTTGCTGGCTTTTAATTCCTTTATTTACAAGGTATTTGTTTATGGCAGCTTTATTTTTCTCTAGAGTCAGGTATGACTGTTTTAAATCTTTGTTTTGTGCGCTAAACTCTCCCTCCCAAACTATTAAATCTGAGGAAAAATCAGTTTTTCCTAGACCTGTTACTCGAATTTCCCCATCTGCTTTTGATCTATCTGTATATGCTTTTCCTAAGAATATTGAGGATGCAACTATTGCGATTC
>Ga0209532_1001684_pt1 | contig 16755 bp, 26 predicted proteins | sample COG_02_FD_184746 | JGI IMG/M metagenome (GOLD analysis project Ga0209532, IMG submission 184746) | Pelagic Microbial community sample from North Sea - COGITO 998_met_02 (SPAdes) (version 2) | ecosystem: Environmental > Aquatic > Marine > Neritic zone/Coastal water | place: Helgoland, sampling... | reverse complement strand
TATCTTACGGAGCAAACGCTAATGATTCAGTAGCAACATCTACTAATGATTCTACTGTCTATAACCAATTACCTTTCTACTTTGGACAAGCTCTAGAGCAAGGTTCTGAGTTTAAATGGAACTTCCAAAGTAATGGTGGTAGTAACTTAATAATGGGTATTTGGGATGGAGCTGAATCTCCTGTAGCTTATAATGGAGGAGCTAATACAGCTTCTAATTGGGGTACAAGTTTTACCTATGCAGGTGGTTTTACAGATAGTTCTAATAGTACATTACTTACTACTAATTCAGGTTCTAAGTATGTAGTATCTAATGGAGATGCTATGGGTATTAGATTTGGTAATGATGGTCACTTAACATTGATAGATTATAGTGGAGCAACAGAAGTAGCAGTAGCTAAAACTACAATACCTTTAGCAGTTACTTCCTTCAATATGCAAATGTATACTTGGGCAAATGGTGTTCTTCCAAATGGTATCATCAACAATGTTGATTACATATGGGATATAGTTCACGATTTCGCAAATGTCGAAGCTGGTATTATTAATGGTATTTTAGACCATACTGTATTAAAGAGTGCTATATCTATTGAAAAGGGAGAGAAGCTAATGTTTATGCTAGATGAAGTAGGTCAAGGAGATTACTTTGGTACTAACTATACGAACGCGTCGAGTGGTGTTTCAACAGCAGAAGAGCAATTAGATAATGAGTTTAAGTATGAAACTAATGAAGCTTTAAGTTTTGAATTTAGTGGCACAGGAGATTGGGATGTAAATACTAATGCTACATACTATTTTGATAATGGTGCTGGTGTAGTAGGATATAGAAAAGGTGGAGCTAGTACAGTTCAAGGTATGTTCTCAATGAGATTTAATGATAATGGTAAGTTAACTATATATTCTGAAGATAATGGTGAGAAGGTAGCAACTGCTAAGGCAGACCCTGCAGTAGGTTCTAGTGTGCATCTATACTTTGGAGTGAGAGCCAATAGAGCTTATTACTCTATACCTGTAATATCTAAGCAAACTATAGGGCAAGGTAGTCAACCAGATGTAAACTTCGTACCAACTGTAGCAGACCAAACGGTAAGTATTACAGAAGGAGAAGTATTAAACTTTCAAATAATTTCTAGTGATAATATAGTTAATCAATTCGTTGAGACGGACGCTCCTTCGTGGATGTCTATGAATCAAACAAGTGGTGTATTATCTGGTACTGCTCCAGCTTTTGTTGGAACAAGCGCAGACACTATTGTAGTTAATTGTAAGGCTGGTAATGCTATCGGTGGAACTGTAGATTTTACAGTAACAGTAACTGTGGCAGAGGTAGCCTATACTAACTCTAAGTCACTAAGTCTTAATGGGACTAGTCAATGGTTACAAGGTAATCCTACTGTTATGAATGCTCTTGATAGAGCAACTAATGGTGATGGTAACGCTTGGACTATTAGTATGTGGGTTAAGCCAGATACAACAAATACAAGTAATCAAACACTTTTAGTTTATGGAGCAGGAGATGATTATAATGGTGGAGCTATTACAGTAAAGCAAAGTGGTGGAACTAGCTTAGTATTAAACTATGGTACTGTTTACGATAACATTATCCTAGTGGCAGGTAACTCATTTGTAAATAATACTTGGCAACACGTAATGATTACATTTGATGGAGGTACTACAGGAGTTGATTCCAATCTATCTACAGACTATTACAGTAGATTTGATATCTATATTGATGGTGTGCTTAAATCCAATGTAGGAGTAGCTAGTAATAGTGGATATGATGGAGCTATAAGTGGAGCTAATCCAAGTGACAACATCTTTAGAATAGGTAGAGCAAGTAATGTTCACAACAATTACTACGGAGGTATTATAAATCAAGTAGCTATTTGGAATTCTGATGAAACTGCTAATTTATCAACTATTTATAATAGTGGTGCAACGCAAGATTTGAGTTCGTTAACAAGTACTCCATCTCATTATTACGAGATAGAAAGTTCTATAACAACCGTAACTGACGTCTCTGGTAGTGCAGACCTAACTGGGTATAATTTTAGTGCTTCTGACTTAGTTTCTGACACACCTTAACAATCTATAAACCAGAGGGTTATTAAGTTAACCCTTTGGTTATTAGTGTTATATGTTTGAATATAAAACAGTTAGAATAAAAATACGTTATATTAATATATAAAAACAATCAATTATGAACAGTAAAGAAATTCTTACAAGCATCAAAGAATTAGTAGGTTTATCGAAAGAGGAAGTTACTAATGAAGTTGAGGCTACAGAAGAGGTTGTCTTATCTACAGAAGTGGTTGCTGAAGAAGTTATCGAAGAAAAAGTTGAAGAGGTAGAGTTATCTACAGAAGAGACTAAAGAAGAGGTAATTGAAGAAGCAGTTGAATTAGCTGAAGAGAAAGAAGAGCCTAAGAAAGAAGCTGCACCTGCAGTAGAAGCACCAGTTCAAATGAACTTTGCTACTCAAGAAGAACTATCTCAAGTTAAGCAAGAATTGTTATCTATGATTAAAGCAATGATGGAAGACAAATCTGATTATGCTGAGGCTGATGTTCCTGCTAAATTATCTGCTGAAGAAAAAGAGGCTGTAGAGCTTTCTGAAGAAGTAGAAGAAGAAGTAGTGCATTCTCCTGAGAGTGTAACTGAGACTAGACAGAAAAATTTTAATAACAAAGGAATGACTGCTGCCGAACGAGTGTGGTCAATGATTAATAATTAATTAAATTAAATTTAAAATTCGCTAAAATTATGGCAACAAGTACAAGTATTACTACTACCTATGCTGGAGAAAGTGCTGGGAAATACATCTCGGCAGCTTTATTAGCTGGTAACACAATCGCTAACGGAGGTTTAACTATTAGACCAAACGTTAAATTTAAAGAAGTTGTAAAAAGATTAGAATTAGACGGTATCGTAAAAGATGGTACTTGTGATTTCGCTGACACTTCTACATTAACACTTACTGAAAGAATCCTTCAACCAGAAGAATTTCAAGTAAACTTAGAATTATGTAAGAAAGATTTCCGTTCTGATTGGGATGCTATCTCAATGGGATATTCTGCTTTCGATAACTTACCTTCTTCTTTCCAAGACTATTTAATCGGTCACGTTGCTGCTAAAGTAGCACAGAAACAAGAAATCAATGTATGGAGAGGAGCTAACGCTACTGCTGGAGAGTATGATGGTTTTTCTACTTTATTAGCTGCTGATGCTGATTTACCTGCTGCAAACGAAGTTGCTGGTACTACTGTAGATGCTTCTAACGTTGTAGCTGAATTAGGAAAAGTTGTAGATGCTATTCCTGCTGCTTTATACGGAAGAGATGACTTAATGATTTATGTTGCTCAAAACGTATTTAGAGCTTACAAGAGAGCTTTAGGTGGTTTCCAATCTGGAGGTCAAGGAGCTGCTGGTTTCCAAGATAAAGGAAACAATCAGAATATCAATATCGAGAGCTTTGATGGTGTAAAAATCTTTATGGCTAACGGACTTGCTTCTGATACTATGATTGCTACTACTAAAGATAACTTACATTTCGGTACAGGACTTATGTCTGACCAAAACGAAGTTAAGATTTTAGATATGGCTGACTTAGATGGTTCTCAAAACGTAAGAATCATTATGAGATTTACTGCTGGTGTTCAGTATGGAATTGTTGAAGATATCGTAACTTACGGAATCGTTAACTCTGCTAACTAAGATTAGTATAACATAAACTAGAAAGGGTAGGTAGTCAATCTGCTTACCCTTTTTTATTAACTTTAAAAATATAAATATAATGAGTTGTGATATTTCAAGAGGTCGTTTAGAGCCTTGTAAAGATTCAGTTGGTGGATTAAACGCTGTTTACTTCGTTAACAAAGGTGACTTAGGTGCTATTACCTATGACGTTACCGACACAGATGTTATTGATGCTGTTGCAGGAACACCTTCTGCATACAAGTTTGACATCAAAGGAGCTTCTACTTATACGGAGAACATTACTTCTTCTCGTGAGAATGGAACTACTACTTTTGAACAAGTTTTAGAGCTTCAATTAACTAAATTAACCAAAGAAGACCATAAGACAGTTAAGTTATTAGCTTTCGGAAGTCCTACTATTTTAGTAGAAGACAATAACGGAAACGTATTTGTTGCTGGTTTAGAACACGGATTAGATGTATCTGGTGGTACTATCGTATCTGGAGCTTCTATGGGAGATATGAGTGGATATACTTTAACATTCTCAGGAATGGAAAAAGCACCTGCTAACTTCTTAGGAGATACTATTTCTGCTGTAGGTTTTACAGTTACTGAAGGAGTATAATAAAGAATACCTTAAATACTAATTAAAGCCTTGCATTATGTGAGGCTTTTTTTATTTAAAACAAAATAATTAAAAATAGTTATCTTAGTATGATAATATTACAACCAATAACAACATCTCAATCAATATCTATAATGCCTAGAGTAGACTTATCTACTGTTATAACATTATCTATTAGGTTAAGAAGAGATGGAGATGCTAAGTCTGAAACAATAACTGATGCAGTAGTAGGTAGTGATAGTAATTTCACAACATTAGACTTCTCTAGTTCTATACTATCTGAAGGTTCTACTTACTTTATGGAGATAGAAGCAGATGATAACTTAGCTTATAGAGATAAAATATTCTGTACTAGTCAAAACGACTATACGGTTAAGCATATAATATCTCAAGATAGATATACGCAACCTACAGGAGAGATAAATGATAATACATACATTATATAATGGAGAATAAGAAACAACAACAAAACGTAAGGGTACTTAACTTATCATCTTACGAAGCACCAGAAGTAAAAGAAGTACACAACAGGGATTGGGTTTCTTGGGGAGACGATAATAACTACTTTGGTAGACTTATTGACTTAGATACTTCTAGTCCAACTAACGCTAGATGTAATAATGGTATTGCTGATATGGTATTTGGTAGAGGTATAGAATCTACTAACTCTGAGTTGTTACCAGAACATTATGTAAGAATGAAAAAGCTATTAAGACCTAGAGAAATCAAAAAGGTAGTAATAGACAGAAAGAAATTAGGACAAGCTGCAATTAAACTTACCTACAATAGAAATAAAACTAAGATATTAAAAGTATCTCATTTCCCTATGGAGACTTTAAGAGCTGAAAAAGCTAACTCTAAAGGAATTATACAAGCATACTACTATCATCCTAAATGGTCTGACGCTAAACCTAGTGACAAGCCTAAAAGAATACCTTGTTTCAAACACGGAAGTAAATCACAAAGAGAAGAAATATATGTAATCAAACCTTATAGAAGTGGGTTTTACTATTACTCTACTCCTGATTACCAAGCTTGTTTACAGTATGCTGATTTAGAATGTGAAGTATCTAACTACCATATATCTAATATACAAAATGGATTAGCTCCTAGTTTATTTATTAACTTTAACAATGGTATTCCTAACGAAGAAACTCAAGGTGCTATTGAAAGAAAGATTAATGATAAGTTTGCAGGTAGCTCTAATAGTGGTAAGACAATCATTGCATTTAACGAATCATCTGAAACACAAGCTAATATAGAAGCTATACACTTACCAGATGCTCACGCACAATATCAATTCTTATCTGATGAAGCTAGAGAAAAGATTATGCTAGGTCACGGTATTGTATCTCCTATCTTATTAGGTATTAAGGACAACACAGGATTTGGTAACAACGCAGAAGAATTAAGAACAGCATCTGTATTAATGGATAACGTTATTATTAGACCATTCCAAGATGAGATTAAATATTGTTTAGAAGATATATTAGAATTTAATGGTATCGTACAAGACTTATACTTTGTAACATTACAACCTATCGAGTTTACAGAACTAGATAACATATCTACTAAGATTAGAAAAGAAGAAGAAACTGGAGAGAAATTATCTTCACAATCTAACGAAGACTTTTCTGAAGAACAAGGAGATGATATGCTAGAGCAATTAGAGGGTCTAGGAGAGGTTCTAAGCGATGATTGGGAGGTTGTTCATAGTGAAAGATATGAAGAAGACTTAAGTGACGTTAAAATGGCTGAAATCAAGTCTAGCAATAAATCATCTAAAGAAGATAGTGATATCTATAAGATTAGATATGCTTATATGCCTGTAAGAAGTAATCCTAATAGTAGAGATTTCTGTAAGAAGATGGAAACGTTTACTTCTAGGAATATAGTGTTCAGAAAAGAAGATATTAATATGATGTCTTTTAGAGGAGTGAATAGTAAGTTAGGACATAATGGTCAGAATTATAGTTTGCTAAAATTCAAGGGAGGTAAAAATTGCCATCACTTCTGGGAACTTAGAGTATTTAAACTAAAAGGAGATAAAAGAGTAGACCCTAATTCAGCTTACGAGAAAGGTTTAAGCGAACCTAACAATCCAAGTGAGATGGGAGAGAGAATGATTGATAGAGATGACAACGGAGCATACAGAAGTACATTAAGTAAAATTAAAAACATATTAGGACTATAATGAAAGCACTATTTATAAGTATAGCAGACTTAAAAGCAAAGTCTATAATAGACGGTAACACAGACGCAGACAAGCTAATTCATCAAATTGAGGTAGCACAAGATATGCATATACAAAACTATTTAGGTGGTAGACTATATGATAAGCTACAAGACTTAATATTATCAGGAGATATAGATAGTGTAGCTAATAGCGATTATAAAGCTCTTAGAGACGATTATATTAAACCTATGCTAATATGGTTCACTCAACTAGAGTACTTGCCATTTGCTATGTTTAAAATAGATAATGGAGGTATAAACAAGCATAGAGGGCAAGAGTCAGATACAGTAGACTTTAGGGATGTAGATAGAATGCAAAGTAAGATTACAGATAGAGCTGAGTTCTATACTAAAAGATTCTTAGATTACATTTGCTTTAATAGTCAGAAGTTTCCTGAGTATAACAATAATAGTAATGGAGATATGTACCCTGATAAGGATGCAGATAGCTTTTCAAGTTTCGTACTATAATGAGTGTGAAAGCAAAATATAAAACAAAAGTAAAGAATATAATTAAGCTAGAAGCTTTTTATAATAAGATTAACAAACAAACACAAAATAAAGATGGCAAACGAAATATATCCAGTTAGTTGGTGGGGTAGTCCAGTAGAGAATGGCTGGGGAGGTATCTATTATGATTTATCAGTAACAAGTGAAATACCTAGTTTACTATCAACTTTACAAGCAAGAGCAGACTACTACGAGAATGTAACTTGTACAACAGCAACATTAACCGAATTAGAAATAATAGAATAAGATGGCAGATAATTTATTAGAGAAAGCATCAATATTACTTACACCAACTGCATACAACGATGGTAGTATGTTAAGTGTTAAGCCAGAGAATGGAGATGGAGATTTTACATTCAGTAGAGGTTCTGCTGCAACTAGAGTTAATGCACAAGGTTTAGTAGAGAATGTACAGATACTAAGTTCAGAGTTAGTTACAAATGGAGATTTTGCTATAGATAGTGATTGGAATAAAGGAACTGGTTGGAGTATTGCAAATGGAAAAGCAGTTGCAAACACTACGGGTAATTTTGTTAATTTATATCAAAATTCTGTTTTTGTAGTTGGTAAGACTTATAAAACAACTTTTACGATTGTTGATTACACACAAGGAAAAGTAAGGTTAACAGAAGGAGGTGTTAATGTATCGGGTTATCAAAATGCAGTAGGAACTTACACAACTTATTTTACTGCATCACAAACTGCTTTGTATATGCAAGGCTCTGAAAGTTTTATTGGCTCAATAGACAACGTATCTGTAAAAGAAATAACAGACGATACAGATTTACCAAGAATAGACTACACAGATGGTTGTGGAAGTTGGTTGCTAGAGCCACAGAGTACGAATTTGATTACGTATAGCGAGGATATTAGTGATAGTAGTTGGCTTAAAACAAGCTCTGGAACTGCATCTATTCCTGCTATTACAAGCAATTATTCTATATCTCCAGATGGTACGCTAAATGCTTCACGAGTTGTTTTTGATTTAAATGGAGGAACTACATCTTCTGATTTTTCACAATTACAACATAACATTTCGAGTACCATTGGACTTAGTTATACATCATCTGTTTATATGAAAAGCAATAATGATAGTACATATAATTTAACTTTCATTCCAGTAAGTGGTTCTACTAATATTGTAGAAGTTACTCCACAATGGAAAAGATTTGATTTATCAGCAGTACTTTCATCATCTAATATGAGAATAAGAACAAGAGGCTCAGAGAGTTCAGGTGATGTAACAGATATATCAATTTGGGGAGCACAAATAGAACAACAATCCTACGCAACCTCATACATACCAACTAACGGAGCTATAGCAACTAGACTAGCTGATGTAGCTAACAATAGTGGTAACTCTACTTTGATAAATAGTACAGAGGGTGTATTGTATGTAGAGATAGCAGCTTTGGCTGATGATGGGACTAATAGAATTTTCGGTTTAAGTAATAATAGTAACTTCAGTGAAAGTATAATATTAAGATATAGTAGTCTTTCAAATAGAATATCTGCACAAGTTCGTAAAAGTGGGTCTTATGAATTTACTATTAACTATGACTCTACTGATGTTACTGCATTTTCAAAAATAGCGTTTAAGTATAAACAAAATGATTTTGCTTTATGGGTTAATGGTATTGAGGTGGGTGTAGCATCTAGTGGAGATGTAATTTCTGGATTAGATACATTAGGTTTTAGTTGGGTCGGTGGAAATATTTTTTACGGAAAAGCAAAAGCACTTGCAGTTTACAAAGAAGCATTAACAGATGCACAATTACAATCTTTAACAACAATATAATATGATACATAAAAGATATACATTTACAGATAAAGCACAAGCAGATTCAAAGATAGAAAAGTTCTTTGATATAGACGAAGAAGGTAATAAAATACCAAATGAAAGAGCAGCATTTATATACTTAGACAAGTTTGTGCTTGTAAAAGGAGAATATGATGAAGAAGGTGTGGAGATAGTAGCACCTACTTATTCAGAAGGTTATGCTCTTGATGTTGTATGGCACAACTTAGAAGAGTCTCCTTATGGTTGGAAGTCTTATGAAACAGAACCTGATAATCCTTTACATAAACTATATTAATGATGCAACAAGATAAACTATTACATTTCTTTTATGGTAGTATTATACTACACCTGTCTATGGTTTTATTTAACCCATATATATCTATGGCTATAGTAGCTGTAATAGGTGGTGCAAAAGAATTAATTTACGATAAATATATGAACAAAGGGAATTGCGAGTGGCTAGACTTTATTTATACTATAGCGCCTTGCTTTCTCTATTTAACAACCTTAGTATTCTAATACAACTAACCAATGAAACTAGCACTACTAAAAATACTAGAAATAATACTACCTCAATTTATTAAGTCTATCTTTAAGAAGAAAGAAAAGAATAGGTTAATAATAGAATTAGAAAACCACGATGTATTCTCTACTCTTGATAGGGTTAGAAATGAAGTGGCTAATTTAAAGTTTTATACTCACGGAGAGTATGATAAAGTAAAAACTAGGATGTGCTATGATTTCACTAAACATAAGTCTATTAAGTGTTCTGCTAGAATGTTAGAGATTGTAAGAACTAAAGATATAGATACTATGGATAGAGATAAGTTAAAGAAGTTTATACTTATAGAACAAGGAGATATGCATAGAGAATACATTAAAGCTATAAGAATAGAGTGGGATTTAAAAGGAGTTAGTCCTCAAGACGTAGATTACGTTATACATTTATTTGAAAAGTTTAGATACGATGTAATAGTTTCTTTCGAGCATAGAATAAACTCTATATTTGGAAGTAGTTACAATAAAGATAATTTTACCTTAATGCTTGCAGTACTAGAGATGTGGGCTATGGGAATAGATTTACTACCTAGAGATATGTCAACTACGTTTGAGTCTCTTAATGGTAAGTTTAAAGATATAAAATACCTAAGTTAATATGAGTAAATATTTTAAAGAAATAGAGTATAAGATGGATAAAGACTTTTTAGCTAAACTAGATGATGCTAGAGAGTTTGCAGGATTCCCATTCTTTATAAACTCTGCCTACAGAAGTCCAGACCATCCAGAGTCTATTAAGAACCCTACTTCAAGCCATATAAAAGGTTTAGCAGTAGATATTAGAGCTAGAGATAGTAAGACTAGGTATCTTATAATAGATGCTCTTATGCACGTTGGTTTTAATCGTATTGGTATTGCTGATACTTTTATTCACGTAGACGATGATAGAAATAAAGCTTGTGGTGTAATATGGACTTACTAATGTTTATATTCCATACAGCTATGTTACTTAGTGGAGCTACAGTTCCATTAGAAGTTGTTAAATACCCTAAAACACTAATGCTAATAAATAGGCTAGCTTTAATAGCCTTAATAATATACTTAATGTTATGAGTGATAGAAAATTAAAGAATAATGGTAAAGGTACTTTCTTTGGTAACTTACTAAGAGGTTTAGTTAAAACAGGTAAAAAAGCATCTCCTATATTTGATGCTATAACTGGTGGTAAAGTTTCTAATATACTTGAAGCTATTACTGGTAGCAAAGAATTAAATGCTGTTGAGAAAGAAATGTTAGTTAAAGAACTAGAACAAGATGTAATAGAAATGCAAGAGGTATCTAAAAGATGGAGTTCTGATATGTCTAGTGATTCTTGGCTGTCTAAGAATATAAGACCTTTAAGCTTAGCTTTTTTAACTATAACACTATTTATCTATGTTATACTAGATAGTTCATTAGACACCTTTAAAATAGACTCAGAATGGATATCTTTATTAGGTAATCTATTAATGTTAGTATATGGAGGATATTTTGGAGCTAGGACACTTGAAAAGATACGTCAGAAGTAAAAGACTTTTTTTTAATAATATACTACTCTAAAAAAAATTGAACATACTTACCCTATATTCTTCAATATCTTTTTTTATTAACATTTGCCTTTAGGGGCAAATATTTATGATTTAATATCTTTGCGAGAAGCAAAGGTTGTTATTTCTTTAAATATAAAACAAAGGTACGAAAAAAAATCGAGAAAGTCAAATAAACTTATCAACAATCTTAAATACCAATGTTTAGAACTATATTTGGTAGTTTAATTTATTATACTTATATTTAATGTATGGGAGGAGGATATAGATACAAAAAGAACTTTAGCGACTTCACAACTACGTATACAGATACTTATACTAAGGAGATGGATGAGGAAGGTTTAAAGATACTTAAATGGTCTATGTTTGATAGTCCAGACTCATTAGGTAGTGGTAAAAGATTTATGGAGAGTGAACCTGTATTTATATTAGATGAGGTATTTAGAAGAGAAAGATTAAAGGGTTACATACGCTTAGGCTACACATCGAAAACTTACGCAGACAAAATAGGACTTGGTTTAGAGTCAGAGCATAGGATAGGTAAAGCGATAAAGTTTAAGTGTATTAATCCTGCTCATAGATTTAGGTTCGTTAGAGGTTTAATACAATATGGTGTAGAGAGAATAAAGTTATATGACGATAGTATCTACTTTGATACTGAACACAATCTTAAAGGTGAAGACCTTAGTTTCAGACATTTTTAGTTTTTTTGTTTTGTGGTTTAATAGGGGAGATTTAATTATTTTCCCTATTTTTATGCTTAAAACTTGCGTATGTCATTTATTTGTTGTATGTTTGCACTATTATTAACTATAAAACAATTAAAGATGAAAAAAGTATTATTATTATTAGTATTAGGATTATCAACATTAACATCTTGTCAAGACGAAGAATTAATACAACCAAGTGTAGAGTTAGGTATTTACCAATGGGAATTAAATGAAAACCTATTGTATGTATTTGGCGAGTATGAGTTAAGTATTATTCAAGATGGTGTATTATCATTTGATGGTAACTATTCCTTAGAAGACGGATTATTGACTATTTGGGATGAGGTTGGATATAGCCTTACAAGACCTTTAGAGATGACCAGCAAAGGTTTCTTATTAGATAATATGGAGCAGTATATTAAGATTGCAGAAACAACAACTTATACTCCATTATTAAAATAATTAAAGTTTTTCTTGCATATGTCAATTATTAATTGTATGTTTGCAACTCAAAACAATAACTATGATTACAGAAGATAAGATGAATAGAAAAGAAGCTATTAAGAAATTAGGTAAGTACGCTGCGTTAACAGCATTAGGGACTTTCACAATACTATCCCCTAAGTCTGCTCAAGCTTGTTCAGCGCCACCTTGTGGAAACGGATGGGGTAATGGTGGGCCTAACGGTAATGGACCTTCTGGTAACAACGGAGGTGGTAATAATCAAAACTCAGGCTGGGATTCGGATTGGGATTAAATAAAAACAACAACTATGAGAGATTTAGTAGATTTTAAAAATGCACAGATTACAGCACTACAAGATAGTAATGCAAAGCAAGAAGCAAGAATAGCTATATTAGAAACGTGGATATTCGAGCTTACGGATGATAAGTGTCCGAGAGATTATAAACAAGTAATAAGAACAGAATTATTAAAAACCAATTAAGAATGACAATTTTAGAAAAACTACAAAGGATTCAGTTAGAGCTTAAAGCACCTAAGAATCAGTACAACAGTTTTGGTAAGTACAAATACCGTTCAGCAGAAGATATCTTAGAAGGTATCAAGCCATTTGAAGAAAAGTACAGCGTATTGTTTAAGATAAGCGATACATTACAAGAAGTTGCTGGTAAAGTATTCGTACATTCAGAAGCTAAAGTAATAGACTTAGAAGTTACAGACAGAGAAAGTTCAATCTCATCTACTGCACAAGCTATTATAGATTTTGATGCTAAGGGAATGCAAATGCCACAACGAACAGGAGCAGCTAGTTCGTATAGTAAAAAGTATAGTCTTGGAAATTTATTATTATTAGACGATACTAAAGATGCAGACGCTAGTAATACTCACGGTAAATCTAAGCCATCATTAAAGCTAGGTAGTCCTGAGTATAAGAAAGTAAAAGAAGCCTTAGCTGGAGGTAAATTTACAATAGCACAAGTAAAGACTAAGTATGTAGTATCAGCAGAAATAGAAAAATCATTAGTATAAACATTAACAATTAAAATTAAATATTATGAGCTTACAATTAAACGGAACAATTAAATTAATCGGAGAGAAGCAAACTTTTGACTCTGGTTTCCAAAAAGTAGAATTTGTATTAACAACTAACGATGAGAAATATCCTCAAGACGTTAAGTTTGAAATAGTACAAGACAAAGTAGATGACTTCTTAAAGTACAATAAGGTAGGGTCTGTAGTAGACGTAGACTTCAACGTAAGAGGTAATGAGTATAAAGGTAAGTACTATGTTAGCTTAACAGCTTGGAAAGTATTTAAATCTCAGGCATCTGCACCAGCAACTGACATAGGAGTACCTTCTGAAGAGATTTCTGACTTACCATTTTAATTAAACTATTGGGAGGTGTAAAAGCCTCCCTTTATTATTTAATTATTAACCTATAAACTAAAAACAAATGAGCGAAGAACAAAAAGAAGAACAACACGAGCATATTATGTCTATGCAATTAATACAGGAAGAATGTGCTATTAACATTAATGAAAAGATAGAGCATCCTCCAGTAGCAATTAGCTATAAGACTAAAGAAGTAGTAACAAGAGATGGAGAGATTAAAGAGTTTCCTATACCTATTGGAACTTATGGTAACTTTAGCTTTATACAAGCACCTCCTAAGTCTATGAAGACATTCTTTGTTAGTTTGTTAGGTTCTGCTTATTGTAACCCAAATGGAACTCACACATCAGGACTAAGCTCCTTTAGAGAAGACAGAGAGTATATCCATTTCGATACAGAGCAGGGAGATTGGCATTCACAAAGAGTATTTAAACGTATTCAATGGATGAACAAAGAGTCTAACCTAGACTTCTATCACACATTTGCATTAAGAAAAGTAGGTTTTAGAGACAGAATAAGTTTTATAGAGTATTATTTACAATCATTAACAGATGCAGGTAAGAAGATAGGTGTAGTAGTTATTGATGGTGTAGCAGATTTAGTTTCTGATGCAAACAATCTTGAGGAATCAAACCTCGTAGTACAGAAGATTATGGCTTGGACAACTATTTACGATTGTCACATCATTACAGTAATTCACTCTAACTTTGGTTCAGATAAGCCTACAGGACACTTAGGGAGCTTCTTAGAGAAGAAAGCAGAGACTCAGATACAATTAGAGAGAGACCCTAACAAACTAGGTGCTATAACAGTATCTTGTAAGAGAAGTAGGAATACACCATTTGAGCAGTTTGATTTTAGGTTAGATGAGAACGGTTTACCAAAGGTAGATAACCCAGATGATGTTTATAGTTTCTAATAACTATAGTTGCAAAATAAGTAATAATTGATTAAATTTAAGTAATGAAAGATTTTAGACCAAGATTAAAAGGAAATATCTTAAAAGCCTATAACTATTTAGTAGGTAAAGAAGATAAAATATTAGTAATAGGAGATTTACACGAACCATTCTGTTTAGATGGTTACCTAGAGCATTGTAAAGAGATTTACGCAAAGCATAACTGTAATAAGGTTATCTTTATCGGAGATGTTATTGACAATCACTATAGCTCTTATCACGACCCAGACCCTGATGGATTAGGTGGAGGAGATGAATTAGACCAAGCTATCAAGAAATTAGCAGGATGGTATAAAGCATTCCCTAATGCAGATGTATGTATCGGTAATCACGATAGAATCATATCTCGTAAAGCATTTAGTTCTGGAGTACCTAAGAGATGGGTTAAGTCATTTGGAGAGGTATTAGAAACTCCTAATTGGGTTTACGATACTAGATTTGTATATGACGGTGTTCAGTATATTCACGGAGAGTCAGGTAGAGCTACTAAGAAAGCTAAAGACGATATGATGAGTACAGTACAAGGACATAGACATACAGAAATGTTTACAGAGTTTGTTGTAGGTGCTAATTATAAAGTATTTGGTTGTGCAGTAGGATGTGGTATAGATAGTAAATCTTACGCTATGGCTTATGGTAAGAACTTTAAGAAGCCTGCTATCGGTTGTGCAGTTGTATTTGGTGGTAAACACGCTATTAACGAACCTATGCACTTATAATGACAGAGCAGTCAACCATAGACTTCTTAAATAGTAAAGTAGGAACTAAGTTATCGCTAGTATCTGACAAGTATAGCAGTTACGATGCTAGTGATGACAACTACATAGTAGAGATAAAAAATAGAAGAGCTTATTATAAAGATAAATTGATAGAAGCGATGAAGTTATATAAAAACTACCAAGCATCACAATTATCTAATAAGCAATTTCTTTATGTAGTTACAGATGAAAAAGGAGTATGGGTATTTAACATATCTAAGAATATTAAAGCTGTTGTTGTTATGCCTGTAAAAGGTATAGAATGCCCTAAGACTACAGATTTTAAATCTAATGATAAGATTACTAAATACTCTTATGTATTACCAGAGATAATGTCTAAACACATAGAATATGATACATAAAATAGAGTCTCCATTATTTGTAATGTTACCCAGAAAGACTACTAAAGACAAAAGGATTTCATTAAATATGAATACATATAGAAACTTACATCACAGAACTAATAACGATGCTAAGAAAATGTATCACAAGTTAATGAGATATAATTTAGAAGACTTAAAGATAAACACACCAGTAGAGATTACTTACAAAGTGTTTAAAGGCTCTAAGAGGCGTTTAGATAAGATGAATGTAATATCTGTAGTTAGTAAATACTTGCTTGACTCTATCACAGAATATGGTTGTTGGGAGGATGATAATGATGACTTCGTAAAAAAAGAAACAGTATTGCCAACAGAATTAGATAGAGAAAGACCAAGAGTAGAAATAATAATTAAAGAGATATAAATGTTAGAATTATTAGCGACTAAACACGATGATTGGGTTAGGATAGCCTTGAGTATGACAGGTAACATTGATGATGCTCGAGACTTGGTACAGGATATGTATCTAAGACTGGAAAGATTAGGGAAGACTAGAGAGGAAATTTCTTACAAAGATACTGTTAATAGGTATTTTATTTGGACTGTATTATTTAATATGTATAAGGTATCTAAAAGAGCTAAAGTACATAAAAAGCTAGACACTTGTGAATTATTTGAAGACGAGGGTGTTGAAGTTACGGAGTACAATTCAGATGAGGATTTTGCATTTAGCTCTATAACGGACAGCATTAATAATATTGTTTCAGATTGGAAACCTTATGACAAGAAACTATTTGACCTATACTTTATGCAAGGACTTTCTTTAAGACAGATTGCTAAAGGAGCGAACATAGGCTTAAACTCAATACATAATTCAGTTAAGAGTTACAGAGAAGCTTTAAGAGAAGAATTATCCGAAGATTTAATGGATTACTTTAACGGAGATTACGATAAAATAGATTAATTATGAAACCAGACAAATTTTATTTAAGTTTAGAAGAAGAGGGTTACTATAACACCATAGACAAAAGGTCAAAAGATTATAGAGAGTATAAGCAATGGAAAGCTACTCAGGTAGAGCAAGGCTACGAATCACACAAGAAAAGTGTAGAGAAGCAGTCTAAAGGACTAGGAGACACTATTGCAAAGATAACTAAAGCAACAGGAATAGATAAGGTTGTTAAGTTTATAGCAGGAGAGG
>Ga0209532_1001681_pt1 | contig 16767 bp, 9 predicted proteins | sample COG_02_FD_184746 | JGI IMG/M metagenome (GOLD analysis project Ga0209532, IMG submission 184746) | Pelagic Microbial community sample from North Sea - COGITO 998_met_02 (SPAdes) (version 2) | ecosystem: Environmental > Aquatic > Marine > Neritic zone/Coastal water | place: Helgoland, sampling... | reverse complement strand
ATACCACACCATCGTAATAGGTTACCACAGTCAATGAATGTGTGGGACAAGACTTAATCACCTCCACCAAATCTTCGTAACTGAAGTAGTCTATTGGCATGAACCAAAAAAGACTACCACCCTCCTTCGCTAACAACCTGTAATTGACTAAAAACTGAAACTCTTGATCCATTGATAACTTGCTTTGATATCAATATAATCTTAAGTGTGCAGCGTAATAACACAAGTAGAGACGTCAAGCTGTTAAATTTTTCTATTCTTCGCTCTTTTTTCTAAAAATAGACTCTCAGCCATATCGAGATCAACCTCGTCTGCATAATCATAATTTGAAATCATCTCTATTCTATAATCCTCCGCATACCATAATTCGAGTAGGAGCTCGGCGACAACGTCCTCAACAGTTTGGAAGTCATCAGTTTTAATTATTACTACAATCCTCGTCGGAAATCCGATTTGCTTCAATGCAGCCCAACCTTTCTTGGAATCATATGCATAGTGTAAGGTGACATTTCCCTGATGGTAAGGGGACTGACTCCATTCACCAGAAGCTAGAAAAAGCCATTGCCACTTCTTTGACCTTCTGAATCTATGGAAATCATCTTTATTTACTCTGTTGGAATAAATCATGTTAATATCTAAGCCTTTCTTATAAAATCAAAACCACATTCAAGACAAGGTCTCAAACTTTGATCGTTTGTTCCAATTTGGTGGTAATTTCCACCAAGTGATTGAAAGTAATCTAACCCTCTTCCCATCACAATTCTCCATCCATTTGAGATTTCCATTTGTCGATCGTGAATGGTCTCTGAAAATTCGAAAGTGAATTCTATTTCGTTTTCAAATAAACTATCTGCAATTTGTTCAAACGCATATTTATTCTCCCATTCTTGTTCTAAATCATCTGAAGACGTTACAAGGTGAATCTTTTTACAATCACCAATCTTCACTAAAAGTTCTGCTAATTTTAAAAAATTTGAAATCTGATGTTTTTGCCGAATATATGGATCTTGAATCGTTAACTCTATTGCTCCAATTAAATAATCCTTGAAAACATCTTCGTAGCTATAGCCAACGTCTCCATAATGTATTTTCAAATGCTTTTCAATTGGATCTGAACTTACGCTGATATCTGCAGAATGAAATACTCCAGAATCTGAAGAAACAACAGTTTTTTCCTCTGTTTTAATTTCAGTTGGTTCTACTTTAATCGCTGGTTCTTCAGCATTAATTTCGGTTTTAAGAACTCTTTTACTCTCAGGGCAATAAACAACTACCTCTTTTCCATCATGCTTGAAATAGGATAAATCTACACCTGCAAATTCATCGTCATCCTTCATCTTGTCCATCTGCTCCTTCACCCTTCTTCGCCCTTCAATAGAATATTCCAAAATCTCTTCGAATTCTTCGTCTGTTGGATTTCCATCTGGATGAATAATTTTGAGTAATGCCATTGTTGTTTTTTGAATAGCTAAATCATCACGACCTTCGACTTTATGACCTAGTTTCATTTTATTCGTCAGAATGTTGTTATATACGCTGTTGTTCTTTAACATATAATGAAATGCCTCAGCGAAATAATCGGTAATCAACCCGTAATTAGAAGCATACCACCTAGGATCCATTTTAGGGATTTCCCATCCCGGTAAATAATAGAAGAACCTATCTTGGATTGCGAAATCAAAAGATTTTGGTAATGTTAGAAATAACGAGTGATCTGAAGATTTAACGACTTGTTCTATCGAATGATCAATATTACCCACAAATGCGAAGCTTGCATTGGCAATTACTTCTCTACCACGACTAAAACGTCCTTTAGCCATATAGTCCTTCATTATCTGGATGGTGTCGGTGTCTTTAATTTTAAGATTACCGACTTCATCGAAACCGATCGTATCCCAATATCCAACTAATCCCACTTTTTTACGAGCGTTGTTGTATAGCAATGTTGCTGTACTCGCTTTACCACCACTAATCAATGTGCAGTATGGTGAGAATTCACTATAGAAATGTGATTTACCTGTACCTCTTGGCCCTAACTCTATGAAATTGTAATTAGCCTGGACAAGCGGCATTAAGCGTGCTAGAAAGTGCAATTTAAGTCTTTTACCCTCTGGAACTCTTCCTTTATATTCCGAAGGAAGATTATCTATGATTTCCGGATTTATACCAACACTCCTCAGCACAACATCTATCCATTCATCTGTAGTGAAGTTCATTCTTCCTTCTAGAAACCTATTGAAATCAAATCTCGAGAGTTGAATCGGTTTTAAGTCCTCAATATAGAAAGCATAATCATCTTCATCTATCTCATTATAACCTACTGTGACTTCCGCCCATACACCGCCTTCTAAAAGCTTCTCATTGTCTTTATAGAACTTTTCATTAATCGCGATTCTATTTGATCCAAAATTTTCCATTTCAGCCCAATGCCGCTTTTCTCGCTCTTTGTATTTGACATGGACTCTATCAATAAATTTGTGACGACCCTTTTGTTGTACCATTGATTGAGCTTTATTGGCTTCATCTGGTCTTACATAGTTCTTTTCTACCACCTCTAATACGGCCTTCTTACCGGCAATGATTTCATCCGGATCATCTGTTGCGCAATACTTTGCTAATAAAAACTCAAGAACGAAAGACGGTACATTAGCAGCCTTCTTGATGTCATGAACTAAGTCTTTTCTAACAACCTTTCCTGGATAAAATTCGTTTAATTTTTTGTCTAAAGTGTCCATAGTTTACATGTAATCAGTTGTTAATTGAACCTCTGAGAGTATTAAACCTGTTGCCGGTGATTTGGCATGTACTGAAAAGTCACCTTCGAAATCTTCATCCATTGCTAATGAAAATTTCATTGAAGCCCCTTGTTCAATTTCAACATATCCTGTGGTTGAGTTTACAGATTCTGATGGTGCCGGAGAGCCAACAACTATATCTTTACTTACAGCCTCTATTTGAATATCGATAAGGCCTCCGAATAATGACTGACCAAAAGTTGCTAATTCTAATGATGGCCTCAAAGTTGTAATTACTCCGGTGGTTTTCCCCTTGTATGTCAGATTGACTTGAACTTCTTCTTTGGCCTTACTTTTCTGGGGACGATATGTTAAGCAAGGCGTAATGATTTCTTGCAATGATATTCCCTCATGAAAAAACTGCTTTCCTCTCTCATAAGTGGCGTAATTCTTCAAGAAGAGGAATTGGTCCACTTCCGAATCAACCCCCAAATCTGAAGCACTTAATACTATATGGTCAGCATTACTAGCTCCTTTTCCTGCAACACATCTCGATTTTTGCAATGACCACTCTCCAACAGGTTTTTTACTGTTGTTGCCTGCTTTGAACTCATTGATTAACACAAAGCCATGATCCGCTGCAAGCACGAATTCTTCATAGCCTTCATCCTGCAGTTTACTTGAGACTTTCAAAATCTTAGTCAATGCACGCTCAATGGTTATTTGTGCATCATCAGGAGAACTTTCACCAGCCTTATCAATTTCAGTTGTGGTAACAAATACTAAGTCTGTTTTATCATAATTCTCAGTTAAAACATCTTTATCCCATGCCCATGAAGCTTTATCACCCAATATGTTCAACGCATATTTCATTCTCGCATCACGAGTTGCAGATTCTACTTCTGAAAGGAAAGGCTCCAGTTTTTTGCCTTTTATCTTGAGAGATAAATTTGTATTCGCCTTTGGCATAAGAGCTGCCATAGCATATTTAGTAACGGTAGGCGAGAACGCCAATGAAGGTTCTAGTTCGGCATCAAATGATGCTCTTTCTAGCCTTAATTTTAGCTGACGTGCAAGTTCATAACGTAGCGCATCTGCAAGAAAGTAAACCGTCTTCTTTCCTGACTTTACAATTGGCTCTACTCGTTTATCGAATAATTCAATATTTCGTTGAATTGATAGAGAGCTTAATCCTTCTTTTTCAACAGACTCCAAGAATGATTTCTGAATTGACTCTGTAAAAGCTAAATAGGCATCAACGGCAAACTTATGTACCTCTTTCAAAAGAGGAGAAATTGAAATAAGTTCTGCTAAATTCTTATCTAGTTCGCGATGTAACGTATCCAATTCATATACTTCATTAGCGTACCATTCAACTATTGAATTAATATCGGTATGATTCTTAGAGGCAGCATTTAATTTTTCAATTAATCGTTTAATAGCAAGTGCTTTTCGGCCTATCAACCATGATGACCTTCTTTCGTCATCATAGGTGCTCCATATCGAATCAATCGACTGATTTAGTATACTTTCAGCTGCACTCAATTCACCGGAGATTAGTTTATCCTTAAATGCGTTAAAGAATGTAGTATCCTCAAATGCGAATGTATTTATGCTTCCTAAATTTGTTTCTTTTGAAAAGAGTTTAGGAAGAGAAAGTCCATCACTCACACGATTTGCTTGTTTCACATAGATTTCTTCAACATCCTTCCGTTTTCTTAATTGTGAACAAACATCCTGAATCAATTGGCTGGTGCTAGATAGAGCAACTGGCACATCCTTAAGCTGCTTTGGTAAATCAACAGGCAGATCATGCACAAACTCACTGTACAAAACCAAATTCCACAACTCTTCCGAAACTGATTCAAACTTCTGTTTTTGCAATGTTACTCCCAGAACATTTTTAGAAAATGCTTTGAGTTCTTCGCTCCAGGTCTTACCTGATGTTAGGAAATCTAATTGAGTTTCAGAAGGCACCAGCATAGCCATCAATATCTCAGCACTCGAGCTAGCATTTAAGCCACTTTTCAGTTTTGGGTAGGTATTTCCTCCTTCCAGGGCATCTATAGAATCAAAAGAAGGATAATCCTCTTCCTTAAAGAATTCTTCAATTTTAGCTTCTTTTTCCGGGAGAGCAGCAATGCACAAGTTCTTATACTGGTCAGCTGCTTCATCTGGGAAGACTCTACCACCAGAAGAAAATATGATAAAAGGATCAAATGTTAAATCGTCAGCATCTTGCTTTGATTTGAAAGGAACATACACGACTATTTTGGCCTCTTTGTTTTTGGGCATTTCATTCACCCAATATTCCAGAGCATTTTCTCTTGCGGTTATTACATTTTCTGAAGCGTCAAACACCTTAACTTTTGAACTTTCTAAATCAATTACGATATCCCTAAAGAATAGATTTGGGTCGTAAATCACCAAGCCAGAACCGGTGTCCAGTTTCTTCTCAAAGTGCTTCTGTATATATTCTTTAATCATATTTCTTCTGTTGCTACAACGTTTAACAAACTCGACAGTTTTTCTTTTATCATACTCTCTCTCGCTTCAAAAAACTCGATAAAATCTAGGAAGCCAATTGGAGTTGATATTGAGATTAGATGCTTCTCTTTGTATGAATATTGTTCCTGGTCAGAACTATATGTTTCACTTAACCAGACATCAAATGGTCGATCGCTTTTTTCGATGTTTGGAATTGCTTCTAGTAACTGTAGATTGGCTATTCGGTTTACTCTTTGAGTAAATACATCCACCAGGTCTTCTGCGACACCTGCTTTTAGCAATTTACTTCTAGTGAATAGACTCTTAGGATAAATATGGTCCAAATGAAAGACATTTCTAAAATCGAGAGATGGATATATCAAAGATAAAACACTGAATGTGTAAGACTGACTATATTGATATGCAAGAAGACTTTCTATATCCTCTGAAGTAAACACCAATGTTTTGTTGGTTCCTTTGAAATGATCAATTACTTCGTTTGTAGGATAGCCTGAATTAATGTTATCCTTTATGATTTTTCGAATAGGTCTTAATACGTTATCCGGTTGACCACTAAATGCCCTCTTAGTTAATGATAGTACCAGCCATTGTTTAATCGCTTTTCTATCTTCTTTAGAATTGTCTGAACTAACAAAAGAGTCACTTAGGTCTTTTTTAAAGATGTAATAGGCGATTGGAATAATAGCATTGTTTGAAACCAAGGTCTCTCTGCTATATCCATAACTAGCAACTAATTCCACAGCCAAACGAATAGCATTCGATATTTTCTCCCAATTTGCCTCAATGGCAAGCATATTCGCTTTATTAAAGTTGTCTACCTTAAAGGCTATATCGGCAAAGTCAGATAATATCAGACAAGATTTTAGAACAAAGTCTTTGTTGAAATTGAACCCATTTCTGATATTATTAATTTCATCAACAAACTTGGTAATCTCTTCTCTAGCATCTTTCTCTTCCCATTGTGCTGTGGCTATGGATAAAAGAAGGTCGCTATAACTCAATACGGTTCCTCCAGAATTGATTCGAATAAAAATGTTCAATACCTTATCCAGCTCTTGGCTTTTCTCCAGGAAGTAACTAATGGATGATTGAATATGGATTACCTTGTACAATTTAGATAAAGCCTTATTGGCAAAAGATGCAACTTCTTTGGAGTAATCGCTGAAAATGCCATTCTCAATTAAAAATTGGCTAATGTTTTCAAGTTCTTTTAGATCCAGAATTTTTGGAACGGGAAACCAAAAAGTGGTTTCATTTTTCTCTGCGGCCTCTTCAGCGGTTAGAAATTCAAAATCAAACTGTCTACCATCCTTGGTTGAAGAGGATAAGATATTTAAATGTAGTTTGCGCTCGGGATATGCTTGATCATTATCCCAACGTTTTCTAGGGATTTTGTACGCATAGGTTCCTTTTAAGGCAATGTACAGAGATGTCAGCCTTTGCTGCCCATCTAACACCGCAGTAACTCCCTCTTCACCAGATACAGATGCTTTAGGGTTATGTACCTGTTTTCTTTCGTGGTATTGACGTAAGAATTCATAGAATTCAAAATCATTCACCTTTTCCTTATCTACTCCCCAAAATAAAAATGAGCTGATTGGATAATCTCTCATTAAACTATCGAACAAACGCTCTATTTGGTTTGTATTCCAAACAAACTCTCTTTGAATGGCAGGTAACAGATATTTCTTACGATGAATATCGTTAATTACTTCTGCTATGGTTAATGCCGTTTGATATGCCATATTAAATTAATTTCTTCTGCGAATCCGCTTTAATTTCTTTTGGTTTCTTCTTTTTTGTCTCCTTGGGTTTTGCCTCACAGATTTCTTCTAATCCATGCGCTATTGCCATGCTGAGATCTTTCACACACTTCTTGCCCACGCGATCTGGCCAAATACTGTAAGCTAAATGCGCCCAATCGTATTCTCCTTCTTCTAGCTTTTTCCAGCAATCTTGGGTAGATTTTTTCCATTTGGTGTGTCGGAAAAGCTTGTGCAATGGAGCCGCTGTAATAAGCACGCCATCATCCTGATTCGGTTTGTATGGTAATTGAGCTACGCGTAGAAGTTCTTCTTTGAGATCTTCTAGCTCTGCTAAGAATTCTTTTTGATCATTGAGTTCTTTGCCAGAACCCTTCATTTCTAAGACCTCAACTTCTTTGGCTACTTCTTTGATTTTTGGGTCTACTAATTCATTGACAATTTTGAACAAAGAACCATCATTCAATTTCGGATAATAAAGCCAGACGTTGAATTTACCTGAAGGAACACCTAAATGCCAGTAAATTGGTGAAATACGCTTATTTCGCGTGTAATCCTTTAAATGTGCATCAAAAAACTTATTGTGTTTATCGAATATCTCAGATAAATCATTAACCTTGAAGTGCTCTAGCAACTCTTCTTCAATGGCTCCAAATGTTTCAGGCCAGAAGTATTTAATGACTTCTTTTAGTTTATCTGTTATTGGATTGATATCTGAAACCGAAGCTACCTCTTCAAATACTTCTATTGGGTAAGGCATCTCCCACATTTCATTAATCTTACAATGATATTCTGGAAGAACTAGATCTAAAGTTGATTCTTTTGGTCCATAAAAAAAAGGACTGTGTTTTCTATCTTTAAAAATCTCTTCATCACTCCAATCTATGTTCCAAAACTTTAATATTCTTAAGTCCCAGCGACCATAAACACAACCGAATATTATTGATGAGACAGAGTTAATAATTGATATTTTAGTTTCAATAAATTCTTCACCCTCTTCATTAACTCCAGCTTTTAAAACAATTTCATCTATATCATTTTGTTCATCTTTAGTTATCTCAAACTCATCAAAAACCAACTTATCTTGAATGATGAGGGAAGATTTAAACTCATTTTTTAAGTCCATCAGACTCCTTTCCCGATAATCAACGTATGAACTTAAATTTTCAAAATGAATAAATTTATTATCGCTGAACATCCTACTTTTCTCATCAATTCTAAACCTATATTTAACAGAATAAAATTGCTTTTTTGAAATTTCAATTAATTTTTCTTTTAAATTGGAACTAACCTTCGGGTTCGGAAGAAGATTAACTAAACCATTTATAAATCTTGGTTGATAATCTTTTTCCATGCTGAGCTTAATACAATAATCAAAATATTTTGAATTCCATAGTGCTGTAGTATAAAGTATTAGATCCCTTTCCGCATCATCAAAGAAGACAGCTTTATATCTTTTAACTCCAGTTATTTCACCTTCCGAAACAACATGTGGTTGAAACTTTTCAGTTCTATATGCCCAACTAATACCAGGATGAAAATAACTATCTTCTCCTTGAACACGTGATTTAATTTTTCCTGAACTATTGTAAAAATTCTTCAATTCATATCCATTATTTTTCCAATTTGTAACAGCTTTTGAGTCATTATAATATCTTATCGTACCTTCTCCCAACAAATATTTTTTCCAGTAAGACTTATTAACTTCCCAAAATGATCGAATAAACCTAAAATTATCAGCAGTACCTAGTCCTTGTCTTACATATGAACTTGAAGTTTCAAATTTCTTGGTATTTTGAAAGAAATTTAAGGTTTTATTATCAAGCCAATAGCAAAATGGATAATTTGAAATAGATAAAAAATCATAAATATTCTTTATAAAAAAAGCATTTCTACTATCGTTAAGAGCTGCTAAAAGTGCCTCTTGTTTATTCTCATCTTTTGTAATCCTAATAAAAGCTGTATCAATGGTTTCTTGCAATGAATAAACGGTGGCACATGTTTCAACCATGGCATCCAAAACACCTCCGCCCAAATCGACAAAATACTTAACTCTTTGATTACCAATTATATTTTGCTTTCTCCATTCTTTATGAGATCCTATAAAATATAAGGTTCTAGTGGTAATACTAGAAACCATACCATTCGTTTGGCAGACTTCAATCATTCTATCAATAAACGCTGATGCCAAGTCAGCTTTGCTTAATAAGTAATTTGAATCAATATAATCCTTTGATTTCTCAGCAGCAGCACCAAAAGGTGGATTCATAACTATCACATCGTACCTCTTTCTACACAATTCAATAAATGCAAAGCCCCTAGCTGTATCTTCTGCAAACAATAGTTTTTTAAAAGCATCTTCACCTTCCGCATTTTCAGAAAATCCTTTCAAAGCCTTCAATACTTCTTCTTCAGCAGTATCAAAGAAGTCTTTCTTAATCTTTTGACCTTTGCCGTAAATTGCAGCCATCTGAGCTGCTTTACTTTCTGCTGGAGAGGCAAACAATGTACTTTGAGCAGAAGTGTTCTTGTATTCCTTGTATTCCGCTTTGGCTATTTCTATTTCCTTTTTGAGTTCTTCCTCAATTTTTAGAAGGAGTCCTGTCTCTCCAGCAAATTGCATTTTATCCCAAATTACTCTGACCAACTTACCAATTGGTCCTGGTAAGCTCTTGGTAAATTCGCTTAGTAAATGTGCATCCCCAGGCATGGGTTCTGCAATAACCAAGTTACTCTTACTTATAGCTGGTCTATCTGCTGGTTGCAATCCTAATTTATCGTAACTCTTTTGAGCTCTTAACCATAAACTCAATCCTGCAATTTGTATCGCACGTGGATCAATATCTACTCCATGGATGTTGTACCGGAGTATATATCCAGGAATGTGTTTAATGAAATCATCACGCATATACTTGTCGCGTAAATCAATCATTAGTTCGGGATGGTTATCCCAAGCCTCCAGATAGATCTGCTCAAACAAATCGAAACAATACAATCCAAAATGCATCGAACCACAAGCAGGATCTAACATCAATATCTCTCTTGGGTCTTTCAATTGACGGTGTTCTATGTAATTAGCTCCTTCAATTTTAGCCTCTGGGATTTCTTCTCCTTTTTCTAAGAATATTTCCTGTTCCCGCTTTACCATGTATTGGCAAGAATCTACCAAAGCTGTTTGTCCCTTGGTCATTTCAAACCATTGTCTACCCAAGCTGTTGTCAACCAAAAATTGCACAACATAACGCGGAGTAAAGAACTGATTCCTTACCGCAAGCTCTCTACTATTTCTTGGAGCTCCGGATGCCTCACGCATTTCAGAAATCTCTTCGCGACTGTTGTAGTATTGAAAAATCCAACCAATGGTTTCATCCTCTGTCCACAGGTTAATGGGTTGATGGCCTGACTCTCGATAAATATTTAAATCCTCATCATTGATGATTTCTAGCAGTTCTAGCAATACCTTTTCTGAAGGAAAGAGCAATGCGTAAGGAGAGAATCTGTCAAATACTGCTGGAAGGTCTATGGCTAACTCATCAAACACATGTCCGATATACCAGGTATACCTTGTAAATTGTTCTGCTGTTTTGGCTCCTCCTGTTAATTGATCGTAAACCAAGAAACCTTCAGAATTATAACCTCTACGAATAGATTCACGGATAATGTTTCGCTCCTCTGACATTCGAACAGCTGCGAAACGGTTCAAAATGGTGAATGCCTGTTCTCGTATTAACTGACGAACGGCCTCAGGAGCTTTATTACTTCCCGCAATTCCTTCTTCCAAATAATGTAAACGCTGGCGTAGCAATCGTGCAGTTTCAATTACAGATGCCTCTCGTGAGGTTAATTCTTCGACTAACAGGCAAGTACCATCAGGACGAATGCCATAATACTGCTGTAATTGGCTTTCGAATTCTTTCATCAGCAACTTCTTCGCTGATTGAACAATCGATTTTATTTTATTTCTTGCTCCTTGCGTTAAAGCCATGTTACCAGTTTATTTCAATTTCATTTCCAGCATTCAATTCTCCTCTTGTACTGTCTAATTCCGAGATTAAACTATCTAACTCTTGTTCACTAGCTATCGTTTTAGAGAACTTTGATAGGTCTTTAGCCACTTTTTTACCGCCACCAGGTTTTGGAGTTGGCGTTGGTTTAGCTTTTACATACTCACTTATCTGTTCGCGAACAGCAGTTAAAGTGTTATTTATAGTGTAGTTCAAATTCAGGATATCTTTGACACCATCAAGCCCTTGTTTGTTTTCTATGAGAAGATTTTTCTTTCTCTCAGCAATCTCCGCTTGCTGATCACTTGTTAGTTTCGACCAATCCTTGCTTCCCTTGATTTGATTGATTTCAGCCTCTATTTTTTCGTTCTCTGAAGTCAGTAATTTTTGGCAATAATCAGAACACAATGTTTTTATGTTTGATATGGCATCTTTAAGGTCAGCAGTTCGATCTACAAATTCATTGTCATTCGTAATGTCTTCCACTGTATTAAAATCTGCTGCAGTGTTTTCTTTCAATTCTTTCGGAATACCTGAGTCTGGAAGTGCATCAATACTTTCTTTTAAAACATTTGCTTCTTTGAAAGCACTTTCCATGCCTTGCTCAAAACCTTTGTAAACATTGGCTATCCAAATAAGATTATCGAACAGGTCTGAATCAGGCTTTCCTAATCTAAAGGCTGCATCAGAACCTTCGCCCTTTAAAACCTCTGCAATTCCATCTTGCACTTCTTGTGCTTTCTCTTGCCCTGGAAGTTTCAAGTATTCCAACCTTGTTTTTATGGAAGAATACTTGGTCTGAAATTCCGGGAAATGTCTACGGACAACCTCTGCGATTTTATCTTGTAAAGGAGCCACAGACTCGCCCGTAAGTTGAGCTAAACGTTTAATTGATAGGGCCAACATTTCCATGGATGGTTTTTCATTGGCTTGATAGGCAGAAATCCCAATTTTATTGAATCCGTTAACGTTTTTAAGCGCTTCAATGGCTTTAGGCCCTTTAACCTTGATATCATCTCCACTAATTCTCAGTTTAACATCAGAAGCGATAAACATTGCAGAAATTAGAAATCGAGTAGTGTCCTTACTCCATCCGTATGGTGCAGCATCAAAATGCTCAAGCAATTTTCTACCCTCAACTTGATCTTCTTTGATGATAAATTCTCGTAGCGATTTCAGAGCTTCTTTGTCCAATTCTACACCGCCATCACCTTTGATCAAATCAAAGTGGTTTAATGCAGGTGGTAGCGATTTTAAATCAGGAAAATTCAGCAGCTTTTCTGCATCTGAACCAGGCACAGATATTGGAGCCTGTTGGTATTTATCAAGCACCAATTCAGCCACCTCCTTTAATTTACCATTGGCACATTCTCTGAATTTACTCCCATAAGCAACAACTGGTTTATTAGCCCCTCTGAAAACAAATTCTCCCTTTTCAAATCCTTGAATTACAATTCTTCGAACTTGATCTTTAAGTCTTTTAGCTTCCTGGTCTTGGCTATTTAGATAGTCGTTAATTTCTTTGTCATCGTATCTATTTCGGGTATTGTAAATGCCTTCGTTTTTAACAATTTCAATAATATCATTCGCAATGTCCTTTTCAATTTTACCAGTAAGATAGATCCGAGAACTTGCCGTTTTATCTGTACTACTCTTCGTTAATTCTTCTACCGTTTTTTGATATTCCGAAGGGTTTGAAAGAAGTACTTCCAATTGAATCTCCTCATTTGATTCGAGCAGCCTAAATACTTTTCCTTCTTGGTTCAAACTCACTCCGGTTCGGACTGTTTTCGTATTCAGAAGTCGAGCTTGAGGTACAGGAGAGAAAATATCTTTAATGATATCTTCATATACCTTTCTTATATCGCCAGATGTAGGTACTATTTTGTTCTTCTCAATTTCAATATTAATGATAGCATCTGTCATAAACCTAAGCTCACCATCAATTTCATTCAAGGTACAGCCGGGTGTATTTTTCAATTCTTCAACAATGGCGGTAACATCATCTACAATTGAATCACTTGATGCCTGTGGGTGCATTAATACTGCCACATTTTTAGTGGACAAATGAAAATCGTCAAGCAATTGAATTACGGCAATGGACTTAGAAACTTTGGCCTGATCAGAATTATCTCCGTGAAGAGCTACAATTTTATCAACGGCTCCTACAATGTGACTGTAAGACTTTCTAATGTCGGCTTTTAGGACATCATAAATATGATAGGTGGTTGCTAGTTTACCAAGTTCAGCTTCAGCTAAGGCTTCATTTTCCGAAGGCAATTGTTCGGTTAACACATCTTGTATTACCTTAATTGCTGAACGAAGCCCCACACCACCTGTTATCTTGGCAAGTCTCCCGAGAAGAGAAATGATTATTTCGAAATGTTGAGGTAAAAAAGGATAAAGGTTGATGAATAGTTTTTCATCAAGTTCATCCTTAACATACATTGTACGCTCACACTTTTCCAATTTGGTGTAATGACGTAATTTCTCACCATGGGCTTTATACAAAGCCTTTAATTCGTCAGAATAACTACTGGATTTACCGAGTATTCTTTGTGTACAGATCTCCTTTATATCTGAAGCTTCAATTTCCGCTTTAATAGGAAATCTTGCATTGAGTTTGTACAGTTTATCAGAGTTAAGTCTTGCATTAGGGTTGTCTTCTGTTAACGTTTGCTGTGCAGTAGCTAGCAGCCAAGCTTTTCCTCCTCCAATGTCCTTAAGGTTTTCAAGAGTACCTTGCATTGATAATATTAAGCTGTCTTTGGCAGAAATATACTGACCAACTTCATCGACTACGAATATTATATTTTCCTTACCCGTAATTTGACGAACTGTTGCGAGAAGTTCTTCGATCTTCTGTTTATCCGTTCTCATGTCGTCCACACGAGTTGTTTTAAAAGCTCTACTGTCTTTCCAGATTTCAGGATACAATTCAGAGGCCAGGTTACTTGCAATACCTTTCGCTCTCAATTGGTCGTTAATTTTAATGTCGTCCCAATCTTTATCATGTTCTTTTTTGATTTTAGAAACAAAAGCATCCAGCTTCCCATCCTTTTGGAGCATTTGTTCAAGGTTTGCTAACTGACTATCTGTTGAATATCCAGCTACCTGATTAACTTTTGCAATTAACAACTCTAAAATCGGAGGTAAAGCACCTCCTTTAATTTGCTCTGTAGCACAATCGAGAAGTATCACGGCAGGATCATAAGACGATACTATCTTCTTAAAAACTTGAGTGGTAGGTCCAGAATTGATACGATTCGATAATCGATCCAAAAATAGCTGTCCATCTACCGTGAAATCTTTTTGAAGACCATACGCAAGATATTTTGCAAAGGAACTTTTACCAGAACCGTAGAATCCAGATACCCAGATTCCTATTTCACTCGACCCATCCTCCATGCCATCATGAAGTGCATCCAGAATTTTATCAAAATTGTCTTTTAGTTTTTCGGTTACAACGTACTCAGAAACCTCATTCTTCAGGTTAATTTCTGAAGCATTACCAAAGGTTACTACCTTCTCTATCGAGCGATAGATGTTTTTATCTGAACCAAAAATTTCTTTAATCTTAGTCATAATCTTCTCTCTAAAAATGTTTTGATCTATAATTCCCATCTTCTGGATAAAACCCTAAAAACTTTAATGCAGAACCGGACATTTCTCCAGGATACAACACCACTATAGGTACCTCTACCCTTCCATATATTTTCTGTTCAACGGGCCCAAAACGAGTAAATGGATGAATTGCTTCCACATCAGTAATCAATAAAACACCGTTTTTTTCTGTTTTTACTTCTCTCTGTGTGTCTAGGATTGCTTCCTCAAGTACTTCTTGATTTTTAAGATTTTCACCCAAACTGTCATAGACTTCTTTCATCTCAAATTCATCTTCAGCAGCATCTTCTCCCGCCTCAATTCTATAATCATCATTGCTGAAAAAATCTTTTAGGACGTCATGAAGTGACAAACTGATAAGATTGATTCCTTTGTGTTTCGCAAGATCAATCCAACCTTCGTTCAATCGTTGTTTGACATGTTGAATCTTATCTGTGCCAAAAGTCAAATAACAAATAATTTTATCTCCACTATGGTCATGTCCTTTTGGCTGCACCAAGTAATCCAATAAGTCAGTATATCTTTTATCTACATTCATTTTCTATAAATTCTTCCATACTTTGATAATTCCACCCGATTTTCAATATTTCCCCTGAATATTGAAAAATGAAAGTGCCTTTAAACGAAATCGTTTCTATCTCTTTTATTAGCTGATTATCGCTGAACCCAAGCACCTCCCAAACTTGATTCTCTAATATTTCATGATCCGATTGACCATCAAAATGAAGTTCGTGTAAAATGTAATTTATTACTCTTCGGTCGGGCATTCTTAAAGTTAAATATCCATCCGAGTCGAGTAGTTCAAAGTCTTTTAAACAAGTAATTAAATAGGAGGATACTCGTTTGATCATTGAATCACTCCAAGACGGAGCTAGATTGAATGAAATACTATCAAGTATAAACTGTCGTGCAATTGCGATGTTAACTATTTCATTTCGATTTAATAGCCTGACGTGTCTCACAAAATCAAAGAGTACTCTGTTTGCTTTTGCTGTGTAAACAAAGAATAGAGTCTTCATCGCTTCTAGACTCAAGCCCTCTCGACGCATTAACTTAAGCAAATGAATTACATTATTATCCTCTCGCCAATACCTATCAAAAAAGACCAGGTTAATAACGTCCTTAGTTCTTTTTTCAGTTGATTTATCGAGTACGTTAGCATTAATACAACGAGTTAGAAATGCACTTCTCTCTTCGCCTTCCTCGTAAAACTCAATTAACATTAATGACTCGTTAATGAACCCAGTTCCTTTAGCTAGGTTGGTATTGTATAGATATTTTACGGCAGCCATTAATTAAGGTAAGGATGAACTTGATATTCGTTTTGAAAAGCCGTAAGATATTCCACTGACAATACTTGAATGAGATCTTCATTAAGGTTATCCACGGAACCTATATATTTCGGACCTTCTTTTTGATCTGTAGGAAGATCTAATGCTTTTTCTCTCAAAACTTGTATTGCCTCTTCCTTAGAGTCGTAAGATCTGATCCGAGTCGACTTGGCCCTATTGGAAATTAATTCTTCAATGGTCATTGGCAATCTGAAAAGATGGTAATAATTTGCTCCAACTTCATTGTCAACACAACTTCTTAGGGCAATGCACGAACATATAAATTGTGCATTTGATGATTTAGGGAATATATAGGCTAAGAAATCCCTTGAACTAGAATCATTAAAATTTAATTCCCACCATTGTAATTTTTCCATTAAAAATGAAATGGATGAACGTAACTCTATAATGTCGTCAATAATTTTAGCCTTCATTAATATGATTTGTATTGTTTTAATAAATTCTCTAACTCCCAATTCCTAATTACCCGGATCTTGACCTTAAACTCATCATCATAGTTTTTCTGACTATGATGAATAGGTTTGGTCTTAACATAAGGATAGGTCTCGGGAATTAATTGTATTTCTATTTCTTCTATCTCTCCGTCCATTGAGCGGCTTACACCCACAATTGGATCGAAGTATTCTTCTGCATCAAAGGTGATGTTTCTAGGTATGTCCGTATCTAAAACAACAAGGTTATCTATACGGTCAAAAGCATTGACGAAGACAAAGCCGTCCTTTTCTAGTAGTGCCACCACAAACCACCTGTTGTTGTATTGCTTGAGATAAACAGGATTAGT
>Ga0209532_1001678_pt1 | contig 16804 bp, 15 predicted proteins | sample COG_02_FD_184746 | JGI IMG/M metagenome (GOLD analysis project Ga0209532, IMG submission 184746) | Pelagic Microbial community sample from North Sea - COGITO 998_met_02 (SPAdes) (version 2) | ecosystem: Environmental > Aquatic > Marine > Neritic zone/Coastal water | place: Helgoland, sampling... | reverse complement strand
TTTTTAATGACTTATAAATAATTATTATTGCTAAAGTAAAGAATGATTGCCCGTTATCTTTTCTTATTCTGATTTCTTCTTTAAAATGATCTTTAAAGCTTATAGTACTTGAAAATCCACCTCTCCTAAAAATTCCAAAAAGCTCCCCTTTTTTAGTTGCCATACCTTTTAGTTTTTTTTTGACTATCATTCTAAAAAAATAATCATAATCAGCAGAGTATTTGTATTTTAAATTATATTTACCTATTTTTTTTGCAGATTTTAATTTAATAAAAAAACCTGTTGAGTGACTACTGTAAAAACCCCAAGAAAAAAATATTTTCCAAGGCTTATATCCATGTAAAACTCCCCAATGTTTTTTAACAGCACCAAAGAAAAAATCCTTTTCTGGGTATAGAATTATATATTTAGTTAAAATTTTTATAGCTTCTGGAAGCAAAATATCATCAGAATTTACAAATCCAACATAATCTCCTTTTGCGTATTTAATTCCTTTATTAAATGCATCGTATATACCTTTGTCTTTTTCACTTATCCAAAAGTTAATGTGATTTTTATTTTTTTTTATAATTTCGAGTGTTCCATCGGTAGAACCACCATCAATGACTATTAATTCATAGTTTGTGTAATGTTGTTTATAAATACTATCTAAAGTTTTTTGAATATGAGATGCATTATTAAAAACTACAGTGATTATTGAAATTAAAGGAGGTTTATTTACTTTAAATGTATTTTTATTAGATTTTAAATTGTGCATGGTAAATTAATTTATAATATATATATTCTATTTTTTTCAAAATCATCTTTATCGAAATATATATTATTATTACCTTTTGAACTTTCTATAAAATATGATTTTAAATTATTATTTTTTTGTACCAATCGCCTATAGAAATTAAAAATGATATTTCTAATAATTTTACTTTTAATTTGTACGAAATTTTGAATTCTTGGATAGTCTGAAATTATTTTATAAATTACCTCAAAACCTTTTTTAGGGTTTTTTAATAACTTTATCCAATTTTTTGGTTTAACTAAAGTCGATAAATACATAAACTTAACATATAATATATACAATCTTACTATTTAAAATATTTTAGTCAATTCGCATTTATGATAACTACTTTTTAATCATATGAAAAAAATTTTAATTACTGGGTCTGCAGGTTTTATAGGTTTTAATTTTGCCTTAAAACTTTTGAAGAAAAATTATGAAGTAATTGGAATAGATAATTTCGATGATTATTATTCTGTAAAACTAAAAAAGAAAAGAGTACAACAGTTAAAAAAATTTAAAAATTTTCAATTTTTTTATTTAGATATAACTAATAAAATTTTTTTTAGAAAATTAAAAAAATATAATTATGCCCATATATTTCATTTTGCAGCTCAAGCAGGTGTTAGATATTCTGTAATAAATCCAGTAAAATATATTAATACAAATATATTAGGTACAATTAATATTTTAGAGTTTGTTAAGATAAAAAAGCCGGTATCTACTTTTTTTGCATCTTCTAGTTCTATATATGGTGATAGTAAAAAATTTCCATTATTAGAAAATGATTCACCGAATCCAAAAAATATTTATGCATCTTCTAAAATAATAAATGAAATATCAGCAAAAACATTTTCAAAAAATTATAATCTGAAAATATATGGTTTGAGATTTTTTACTATTTATGGAGAGTGGGGCAGACCTGATATGCTTTTATTTAAAATACTTAGTAGTGCATTTAAAAAAACTATTTTAAATCTTAACAATAATGGAAAACATTATAGAGACTTTACTTATATTGATGATGTTACTGAAATTATGTACTTGTTAATGAAAACAAAACATAAGATTAAATATGATGTGTTCAATGTATGCTCAAATAATCCCCAATATATAAAAAAAATTATTAATAATTTTGCAAAAAAATATGGAAAACTTGTTATTAAAAATATTCCAAAAAATAGCCTGGATGTTTTTAAAACACATGGTGATAATAAAAGGATTAAGAAAACATTAAAATTTAATAAATTTACAAGTTTTGAAAAAGGGTTTTCTAATACATATGAGTGGTATAAAAAATATTATAAAAAGTTAATTAATTAATTTATTAAGCTCATCTTTAAGACCACCAAATTTTCTTGGTAAATCTTTTTTAATGAACCACAACCACCTTGCTATAAATTGATTTCTTGAATTAAACCCATTAAATATTTCATAAAGAGTTTGTTTTTCATCTGAAAAGTAATTTGCTGCATTGATGATATTAGATCTTACATACAATAAGCTAGTACACTTAGATAAAATCAATGTTTCCTTTATAGCTTCATCACCTAAGAGATATCTATGATTTTTTCTTGAATATATTTTAAAAGCATCATTCTTATTAGATCTGTGAGTATCTAGGTATAATAGTCTGTCTGAATATTTTTTTTTAAAATATTCCAAATATCTCTCCTCTTCTGTACATAAAAAAATCTTATCGAAATGTTCTTTATCTAGAAGACTATCTAAATGTTTGGTTATTTGTTTTATTGTAGCTGGAAAAATATGACCTCTGCTTGTCTTGTAACTTGTTCCTCTAAAGTGTACACCCAAAATTTTTGAATTATTTAATCCCTCTTTATCGAAATAATTTTTTAAAAAATTGTAATATGTTTCTTTAATTAAAATCTCTTTATATTTAAATTGTTTAAAATTATTCTCTAAATGAATTTGGTAGCTCATCTCTGAATGATAATCATCTCTTGATAAAATAACATTTTTGCTTTTGTAAACCTCATCTAGATTACTAGTTGATACCTGATTGAAAAAATATTCCCAGGCATTCTCAGTGTTGTTTATTTTATTTTTTTCATTGTAAGGACTTACATAATTACACATATCTACAAGAGGTATAAAATTATTTTTTTTAGCTACGATAAGGTGATTTAGAACAAATGATAAATATGAAAAAATTCCAGCATGTGAAGATCTTTTAATCACATAAAATATTTTTTCAGGGTTCAAATTTCCAAACTCACAAACATCAAACTCGTCTTTTTTTGATACAATTAGTGGTTCTATTTTTTCTTTTAAAAAAAGTGGTTTTGGACCTTCGTCCACTAGTAAGAATTTTTTAATTAATTTTTTTATACTTTTCATTTGTTAAAATTAATATATTAATCTTGATAAAATGCTCATTAAAAATTGCAGATCCTGTAATAGTAAAAAATTAAAAAAACTACTTAGTCTTGGTAATTTAAGTTTCACAGGAAAATTTGCTAAAAACTTTGCTGTAAACATACCCAAGGCCGAGTTAGCACTCGTGATGTGTTCTAAATGTAATTTAGTTCAACTAAATAATAATTTTAATCTTAAGTATTTATATGGACCAGATTATGGATATAGAACTGGAATTAATAAAACGATGACCGAACATATGAGATCAATAGTTTCTAATGTTAACAAAATTGTAAATTTAAAAAAAAACGATGCAGTTTTAGATATAGCGAGCAATGATGGAACTTTATTGAATTTTTATTCTAAAACTTTTTTTAGGGTTGGTATAGATCCAACAATAAAAAAATTTAGAAAATATTATAATGAAATTAATATTAAGATACCTGATTTTTTTTCAAAAAAACTAATTAGAAAAAAAACAAAAAAAAATTTTAAAGTTATTACTGCATTATCAGTTTTTTATGACATAGAAAATCCTAATTATTTTTTAAAAGACGTACATGAACTTTTAGATGACGATGGTATATTTATTTTAGAACAAGCAGATTTACTTTCAATTATAAAATTAAAAATGTTTGACACTATTTGTCATGAACATTTAGAGTATTATTCTCATAATGTAATAATTAAATTATTAGAAAAGAATAATTTAAAATTATTCGACTTTAAGTTTAATGATATAAATGGTGGGAGTACGCAGTATTATATTTGCAAAGATAAAAATACAAAAATCAAAGTCCGAAAAAATAAGATAATGAAAATGCTAAATAACGAAAAAAAATTTAGGTTAGATGATGTGAAAACTTACAAAAAATTTTTTATAGAAATTCAATCTGTAAAAAAAAAGTTAAATAAATTTATAAAAAAAATAAAATCTGAAAATAAAGTTATACATGGATACGGAGCTTCAACTAAAGGCAATGTATTGCTACAATATTTTAATATAAACAAAAATCATATAGATTGTATTTCAGATAGAAATCCAAAAAAAAATGGATTTTATACACCTAATACAAAAATTAAGATAGTAAGTGAGCTTTACTCAAGAAAAATAAATCCAGATTATTATTTAGTTTTACCATGGCACTTTAAGAAAGAAATTTTACAAAGAGAAAAAAAACAAAGGAGATACTCAAAGTTTATATTTCCGTTACCAAATTTAGAAATTTACTAACAAGAGCTCTGTAGCTTTTTTTTTATTATATTTTTTAAATAAATTTTTAATATTTTTATCAGAACAAATAGTTTTTTTTTTATCACTATTTAAATCATAGAAATATTTAAATCTTTTTAAACCTGTCTTAATTAAATTTAAATCATGGTTTCTTTTAATGGCATAAGGCCAAAACTCGATAACAAAGGGTATTTTTTTTTTAATAAGCTCTTTAGATCCTTCAATTACTTTTCCTTCATACCCCTGGACATCTATCCAAATAAGTGTTTTGTTATTAACCTTTTTAACGAATTCATCTAACTTTATCGATTTTATTAATCTAAATTTAGGAGTTTTTTTTGTTATAAAACTAGCTCCACTATTACCATTTTTCTTTGAAATTTTTAAAAGCTCAACTTTATTACTTACTGCATTGTTCAGTGTTTTAATTTTATTTTCTAAATCATTAATCTTTATATTTTTTTCTAATATTTTGTAACAATCCAACTCAGGCTCTATTGCAATAGACTCTTTAGCATAGCCTTTATTTATAGCACCTATACAAGTTGGTCCAATATTGGCGCCAACATCAATTAATAGATCTTGTTTTCCGATAATTTTAATAACTTTTAGAAATGATTTAAAATTATATTGTTTATTTATAAATAACTGTCTTGATATACCTCCATCATGAGAAAAAACTAAAAATTTACCTATTTTTGTTTCTACATATTTAAGTTTTGTTGACTTATCAGTATCAAAGTGAACTAAGTCTATAATTTTAGAATATCCTTGTTTAATTGAAGTGAATATTATCTTATACAAATAAAAGTAAAATGAGAATTTCTTCCCTGAATGTGAATATTTTATCCATCGTAAAATTTTACACATTCTATTATTTTAAAAATTTTTTTAGTTGTTCAATAATTCTTGAAACATCTTCTAATTTCATATTTAGATGAATAGGTAGGCAAATTATTTCTTTAGATAGTTGATTAGAATTTATAATATTTTTTGATTTTTTAAATATTTTTAAATAATTTGGGCTATAGAAGCCATTTCTAGTTTCTATATTTTTTCTGAGCAACCTAGATATTACCTGATCTCTAGAATATCGAAAATTTGTGCCAATCTTTAAGGCGAAAGTCCAAGGAACAAAATTACATTTATTTTCTATTTTTTGAATAGTCAGATCAACATTTAATTTAATTAATTCATCAATATATTTTTGATAAAGTTTTTTTCTTTCTTTTATAATATAGTTAATTTTAGATAGTTGTGCATAACCCATCGCTGCTTGAAAATTAGTAATTCTAAAGTTATGACCACTAACATGGTGATAATATCTTTTTTTTGTAACCCCATGACTTCTATATAATTGAATTTTATCAGCAAATTTTTTATTATTAGTTATTATTAGTCCACCTTCGCCCGTAGTAATATTTTTGGTTGCATGAAAGCTAAAAGTTCCAATATCACCAAATGTACCTGATTGCTTCTTATCAACATTAGAACCAAATGATTCAGCCGCATCTTCTATAAAAATAATCTTTCTTTTTTTAAGAAAAATCGACAACTCCTTAAGATTGTGAAGGTTTCCATAGGTATTTATTGTGACTACAGCTTTTGTTTTTTTAGTTATACACTGCCTTAAAGTTTCAACATTCATACAAAATGTATCTTTATCTACGTCAACAAATTTAACCTTTAGTCCCATAAGATTTCCTATATTGGCAGCAGCAAGATATCCAAAACCAGGAACAATTATTTCATCTCCATACTTTAAATTACATGCCAAAAAAGCTAAGTGGATTGCGCTTGTCCCATTAGAAGTTAAGTATGAATATTTTATATCCAAATATTTAGACAGTTTTTTTTCAAATTTATCGACGTAAACTCCACCTGAAATCCAATTACTTTTAATTGCTTTTTTAATTAACTTTTTTTCTAACCCGAATAATTTTGGGCTAGCCCAAGGAATAAATTTATTCATTACATCCATCTTTTTTTTAAATACTCAAACTCATTAAAAATTTTTGTCAAGTTATTGAATAAGCTTAATTTTTTACAATTTGTTTCGTAAAATTTTTTACCCGCTTCTAATTTTTGGTTTTTAGCATCAATATCATTTTTAAACTTATTTAAATTATTAATAAAATTATTTGGTTTATAAATATCTATTTCGTAAACAAGATCTCTTAATTTGTCATCTAGTAGACCTTCTGTAAAAAAAACTGGAAGTTTAAAATAAAAAGCTTCATATAATGGAAGTGTTGAATGTCCAACAAATGTTGGCATTATTAAAGCTGAACAATTCAAATATAGAGATATCAGCTCTTTATCACTGATATAATCTAAAATAATAAAATTTTCATTTAAATTTTCATCATTGATAGCTCTACTAATATAGCTTTTATTACCTTTGTCATGTCCGGTAAAAATTACTTTTATATCCTCTCTATCACTTTTTTTAATAAATTTTATTATGTCAATAATATACTTGTGATTTTTATGTGACCAAAATTGAGCCGGATAGAAAAAAATATATTTAGCACTTATCCTTAATGACTTAAAAATTTCTTTAAAATTTTCATTTTTATATTGGTTTTGATATAAATTAGGTAGTTGCGGAACGTAAGGCTGTATTTCAACATTTCTATCATAAGAATTATATAATTCTTTTAACAATTTTTTGTCCTTCTCTGTTGCGACTATCAATTTAAATGATTTTTTAACAGCGTTAAGTATAATTTCATCTCTTGCATCAAGAGAATGTCCACTTTTCCTATATTCTGGAAAATAATTATCTGTTCTGTGTTGCATCTCATAAATATTCATTACAAAAGGAATTTCTTCAAGGAAAGTTGAAAATATTGTTGGACTATTAAAATAGATTATATCAAATTTTTGGTTTAATAAAAAATTTTCAAAATTATTTTTTATTTTAAATTTTTTTAATAAAGAATTTAACAAAAAGCTTTTTTGTAAAATACTTTGAATTCTAAAAATTATCGTGCTTTTAAAAAAAACACATTTACATCCTTTGCTTTTAAGGATTTTTTCAACTTCAGTTGATTTAACTATGTATGTTATATCTAGAATATTTTTATTATATTCATTAAATATATTTACTATATTAAGGTTGGTATGAAACGCTCCACCTTCTCTTGGTGAGCTTTCAAAAAAAATACCAATTTTCATTAATTTAATCCTGCAACAAATTTATTTAATTCATTGGAAATACTAAGAGATGATTCATAGCTCAAATGAGTTTCATCACGAAGCATTAAAAAATCTTTTTTTACATTATATGTAGAGCATTTTCTTGATGGGCATAAGATATTATAAATATCAAAAAAAATAATATTATTTGTTTTAGTTACTAGAGATTTGATCAAAAAATTTGTTTTCAACATTAATCTTTCATTGAGATCGTTATCTTTTGTGATATCACAATTCAGTTTTTGTATCATACAGGTTAATGGATTTAAATACTTATTTTTAAAGTTAGGAATAGGGCCTATAAAAAAATATGATATATTTTTATTTGATTTTTTATTATCAAAAAAATTAATAAAATAATTAAGTTCATCCTTAGTATTTAGAGATTTTACTAAATAAATTTTATCATATTTTTTTTCCAAACTTTCTAATAATTTGTAATTAATTTCAAAATTGGTGTTATCATGATCATAATAGATGTCATAAGTTTGCGGTAAATTGTTAAACATTGGAATATGTTGTGCCACATAGCTATTTCCCTTTAGAAAAAATAATATTTTACTATTATTATTTCTTAAGCATCTTAAATTTAATTCATTAATACCTTTGTGTTTAGTGTATTTATCTGTGCAATAAGGATACACAGAGTTATTGTTAATTTTCATTTTCTTGAAAGTTGTTCTTTCAATCCAATTAAAATTTTTTTCTAAATAATTAGATTTTTTGATGAATATCTGTAATTTTGTAACTGAATTAATCTTTGTAAAAAGTAAAACTGTTATAACAAAAAAAAATGAGAATAAAAAAATATTTAAAAAAAATTTTATATTCCAAATTCTGTATCTAAAAAAATTCTCAATATAATTAAATGTAAAGTAAGAAAGAATTATTGTGGCAAATATACTTATTAAAAGAAAGTTAATTCCATTGAAGTATATATTAGAAAAATAAATTATTGGTAAATGCCAAAGATAAATTGAATATGATAAGTCTCCCAAGAATTTTAAAAATCTGTTTTCAAAAAATATTAAAAAATTTTTTTGTTTATTATAAAAAATTAAAAAACAAGACACAAAAAATGTAATAAAAATATTTTTAAAAATATATAAATTTACATTTGTAATATTTCCTTCAAAAATATTTAAAAATAAAATAAAAAAAATTAATATAAAAAAAATTAAACTTAATTGGTTATTTTTTTTAAACTTTAAAAAAGGTATTACACAACCTAAAAAAAATTCCCAAAACCTTAAAAAAGGTAAATAAAATATAGTATTATTATTTATATTTATAAAATTGATAATAATTAAACTTAAAAAAATTATAAGATAAAAAAATATTGAAATTTTATTATCTTTAAAATTTTTTAACAAAATAAATAACAATAAAGGGTAAATAATATAAAATTGCTCTTCTATACCTAGTGACCATGTATGCCCTAACGGATTATCAAATATATTATTAAAATAATCTACATCGTTAATTAAATAAAAAAAATTTGATAAACCAAAAATTGAATATAAATAATCTTTTTTTAATGAGATATCAGGCGGGCCATAAAATTTATATAATACAAAAACAATAGTTAAAACAAACAATAAAACAGGAAAAATTCTTTTAAATCTTTTTTTATAAAAATTTAAAAAATTTATTTCTCCTTTATCTTTAAATTCTTTATGAAGGCTTTTTGTAATTACAAATCCAGAAATAACAAAAAATATATCAACTCCCAAATATCCATTCTTAAATAAATCTAGTTTTAGATGATAGAAAAAAACAAGTAGTACAGATATAGCCCTAAGAACTTGAACGTGAGGAAATATCTTGTAATTAGTGTGCATAAAATTTTATCTGAATTTTTTATAGATAATTGGTTTTTAATTGTAAAATTAAATTCTTATTATTAATTAATTCTAATGTCTATTATTTTATGTTAGAATTTTTTTATTATTAAATGTTAATTGTATTAACTTTTACTTTATATTAGAAAATAATCTTAATGAATAAAAATTCTAAAGTTCTAAATCTAAAAAAAACCACATTAGTTGTAACTTCAATTAATAAACGAAATGAAGCTATCAAGAAATTTGAAAAACTGTGTAAAAAAAATAATACTGATTTTATTTTTGTAGCTGATAAAAAAACCCCTAAATTTAAATATGGGAATGATTTAAAGTTTTTATCGTTAAAAGATCAAGAGTCTCTGCCCTTTAAAGTTTGTAAAAAAATTCCCATTAACTCATATTCTAGAAAGAATATTGGATATTTATACTCAATATTAAGAGGTGCTAAAGAAATATATGAAACAGATGATGACAACTACCCTAAAAAAAATTTTTTTTCACAGAATATAGAAAATTTAAAACATTATAGAATAAAAGAAAATGGGTTCATAAATATTTATAAATATTTTTTAAACAAAAAAATTGATATATGGCCAAGAGGCCTTCCATTATCAAAAATTAAAACTGCAAAAAAATCATTTATAGAATTAAAAATACAATCAAAAAAATTTAGTATAATTCAGAGACTTTGTGATGAAAATCCAGATGTAGATGCAATTTATAGGTTAATTAATAAAAAAATAGATATTAAGTTTGATAAGAATAAAAGTTTTTATGTAAATAATAAGTCATATATTCCATTTAATAGTCAAAATACTATATGGTTCAAAGAAGCTTTCCCTTTAATGTACTTACCAACTTATTGTACAATGAGAGCAACAGACATATGGAGATCATATATTGCAACACATATTATGAATAAATTAAATATGAAAATTTTATTTACTAGCTCAACAGTGTATCAAAAAAGAAATATACATAATTTATATAATGATTTTAAATTAGAAATTCCAGTCTATATAGACGTTGAAAATTTGATTAAAGAGCTCAACACAATTAAGATTTATAATGCAAAAGATTACATGCTTATTAATTTATTTAATTGTTATAAAAAATTAGTTGATAAGAAATTTTTTGATAAAAGAGAACTCAAACTAATTAAATTATGGTGCGAAGATATATCTGAAATTGATCCAAATTATATAAAAGTTTAATGCTTAAGATAATCACAAAAAAAATATTAAAAAAATTTGGTTGGAGAATAATAAAAATATTGCCACCGCCGAAACCAATAATAGAGGAAATTAAAAGAGAAATTATTGATGCAATGCTCGACTCTAGCGGGATACTTCATATTGGTGCCCATAGAGGATCTGAGGCGCCAATATATTCTTGGTTTGATAAATCAGTTATTTGGATTGAAGCAAATTATGAAATTTTTGAAGAATTACAAATAAATTTACATTTTTATCAAGATCAACATGCATATAATTACTTAATATTAGATAAAGAGGAAAATAATAAAAATTTTTATATTTCCAACAATGATGGAGCCTCATCATCTGTATTCCAATTTGGAAAAGATCATCAAAAAACTGAGATATTTAATAATAGAAGTTTTAAGTTTATAAAGACCAAAAAAATCAAATCTCATTCATTAGATGTATTTGTAAAATTAGAAAAAATTAATATTAACGACTATAATTATTGGGTAATTGATGTTCAGGGTGCAGAATTGCTAGTATTAAATGGGTGTAAAACAAATTTACGGTATTGCAAGTATCTTTATATAGAGATTAGTAAAAAATCTTTTTATGAGGATGGTGCTAAGTGGGATGATTTAAAAAGTTTTTTAGATACAAATAATTTTTTAAAGATTACGGAGCCTACACATGATCATGATAATGTTTTGTTTAAAAATCTAAATTTTAAAACCACCTAAAAAGCCAGGTAATATTTTTTTTAAATACCATAAGATTTGAGCAATAAAAATATTATTACTATTTAAACCATTATTAATTTTGGTAACTGGGATTTTTTTATTATTAAAAAAGATTGAGGCATCAGCTAAATTACTAGAAACACTTAAAATATGATTAGTTTTTGAAAGGCATATCATGTTTATAATGTTTTCTTTACCGATATTATATCTATGAAGAGCTCTGCTATTATCATCAAAGATATTAGTTTGATTTGATACAAATGAGTCGAAATGTAAAATTTTATCTTTCATATTTTTTTTAAAATAATCTAAATATTTTTTTTCTTCAGTAACTAAAAAAAATTTATCAAATTTTTTTAACTTAAATAGAGCAAGTATATTACTTTCAATTTGTTTTATTGTTGCTGGGAAGGGGTGCCTCTCCTGCGTTTTTTGATCAGTACCTCTAAAATGAACACCTAAAATTTTTCTTTTGGAAAAATTTTTTTTAATAAACTTATTACTTTCTTTAATTAGGTGTTTGTTGAATTTAACATATTTTTTTATAATTGTTTTATGTTGAGATGTGAGTTTGTTATATCCGTCAAAAAATATATTATTATTTGTATTTTTAGTTGTAAATATTACATTTTTACTTTGATAAATATCTTTTAATTTATATTTATTTATTTTTTCAAAGTAGTAATCCCAAGAATTAAAAGAATTATTTATTTTTTTTTTTTCATTATAAAAAGTAATAAAATTTTGCATATCAATTACTGGTATAAATTGAAATTTATCAGCAATTAACAAATGATGAATAACAAAATTTAAATTTGAAAACATCCCACCTCCTGGGGATCTATTTATTACATAAAAAATTTTATTTTTATTCTTTGATCCAAAAGATTTTATAGAATACAATAAATCATCATTCAAATTATTAGATTTTTTTAATATATTTTTTTTATATATTAATTGTGTCCTCTTATTAATTATATATCTTCTAAATATTTCTAACATCTTCTATAGGTATGCTTTTATTAAATTATAATAAGATAAACAGTTTAATTTATAGTCGTATTGTTTTGTATTTTTAAAACCAAGTTTTATTTTTTTTTTAGTGTTTTTATTAACGCGAAAATTTTCCAAGATATTTGATAATTTTTTGTAATCACCAATTTTAATCAAATCACCAGTTTTACCATTTTCAAGTATTTCTCTAGGACCTGTTGGACAATTGGTGGATATAATATATTTTTTTAGATATTGTGCTTCAATTAAAACATTTGGAGACCCCTCAAAAGTAGATGTAAGTATAAAAATTTCTGCTTGATTAATATATTTAAATGGATTTTTTTTATACCCAATTAATTTTATTCTATTTGTAAGGTTATTGTTTTTAATAAAATTTTCTAATTTTTCTTTTTCAGACCCCTTACCAATAACAATTAATTCAACCTTTCTTTCTTTTATTATACTGATTGCTTTAAATAGAGTTATAAAATCTTTTTGTAATGTTAATCGACCTACAGAAATTAATTTAAGAACATTTTTAGAAAAAATTTTATCTGTTTTAACTTTGGATTCTTTTTTAATTTTGTTAAAAATAAAAGGATTTAATATGCAGTGAGTATCAATTGAGTACTTTTTATCCATTTCTTTTTTAAAATCTTTACTATTTACTATAATTTTATCTGCTTTTTTGAAAAAATATGAAAAAATAAATTGTTTAACTGGGTTTTGACTCCATCCAGCAGATGAAGAATTTGATCTGGAGATTACTTTTAGGTTAAAAAACTTTGAGATTATTAAAACATATATATTTGCTTGAAAAGATAAGACTAAATAATTTCTGTCAAAAATTAAAATTTTAAGAAAAAGCAATAAGCATAAGATATATTTTGGGTATCTTCCTTTAAAAAAAGAAAAATTAAAAATTGGATTAATTATTTTTATTTTATTATTAAAATATTTTTTCTTTGAATCGTCAAATGTTAATAAGTGTATGTTCTTAATTTTTAACTTTAAATAATTAAGTATGATAAACAAATTTTTTTCCACACCACCATCTTCAATAGATGGAATGAAAACTAATAATTTTTTCTTATGAGTAACCATATTTTTCTTATGTGATACTTTAAACTATTTTGCCTAGATTTTAATTTTAGATTAGGTTTTAAGCTAGAGTTGTTCTTTTTTTTAATAATAGCTAGGCCTGAAGATTTAAATGAAAAATTTAAATCAAAACAATCTTTATTATTATGATAAATTTCTAAAATATTTTCAAAAGTTTCTTTATTATTAATTTCACAATAAAAACTAGATTTTTTATTTTCATCTATGTATGGTAGGTGAGATATATCATCAACAAAAATAAATCCCCCTTCTTCTAATAGTTCATAATAGTTGTATATTATTTTATTAACATGTGCTGCCTCGTGAAGAGTATCAATAAAAATAACATTTAATTTTTTTGGTATCATCGATTTTATATAGTCAAAATTGTCGTCTCTACTTTTAATAAATTTCCATCTTTTATTTTGAGCAACACTAGAACAATCATTAACATCAACCGAGTAAAGATGACCATCATTACTTTCACAAATTTCTAAAAATTTATTTGTAGAAACTCCATTTTGAACGCCTAGTTCTAAAATTTTTGGCTTATCTAAATATTTAATTAGATTAAAAAGATTTTTTTCAATTTTTTCTTCGTATTCGTTCATAAATTTATTAATAGTTTTTTGGAAATTATACTATAAATATAATTTTAGATAATAAAATAAACATAAATTACAAAATTGAAAATCACAAAAAAAAAGATATTTTATTGGTCACCCTTTCTTGTTCCTATAGCCACTCCGAAAGCCGTCATAAATTCAGCTTATGCATTAGAAAGGTATTCTGATAATTATGAATGTTCAATTATAAATCTTTTTGGAGAGTTTAATTTCTTTAAAGAAGAAATTGAAAAAAAAAAAATAAATCTTAAAAAAAATTTTTTCTCTAAAGTTTATAAACTTTTACCTTATAAAGGAAAGATTAGAAGTAGGTTTTCTTTTTTAATAATTTTTATTTTATCTTTTTTTCCACTTAAAAAAATTATTTTAGATGAAAAACCTGACTATTTAATAGTACAACTCATTACATCTTTACCAATGGTTTTATTATTACTATTTAAATTTAATACTAAATTTATATTAAGAATTTCCGGTCTACCTAAATTAGGTTTTTTCAGAAAACTATTATGGAAAATTGCATTAAAAAAATTTTATCTAATAACATGTCCTACAAAAACTACATTGAAATACATGAAAAGTTTGAATATTGTTAGTGAGAATAAAATAAGATTATTATATGATCCAATTATTGACATAAAAGATATTAATTATAAAAAAAATTTAGCTAAAGCTACCCAACATTCAAATTATTTTTTAGCAGCTGGAAGATTAACAAAACAAAAAAATTTTCTTTTTTTATGTAAGGCATTTAAAATTATAATTAATAAGTATCCAAGTTTTAAATTATTAATTGCAGGAGATGGAGAAGATAAAAAAAAAATAGAAAACTATATTGAAAAAAATAAATTAAAAAAAAACATCTTTTTAATTGGGCATACAGAAAACATCTTTCCATTAATGAAAGATGCAGAAGCCTTTATATTATCATCTTTGTGGGAAGATCCTGGTTTTGTGATAGTAGAAGCAGCTTTCTGCAGAACGACTGTTTTTTCTAGCAATTGTACTACGGGACCTAAAGAAATTATAAAAAATAATTTTAATGGTTTTTTATTTGATTCAAATAATATTGAAAGTTTTCTAGATTGTTTTGAAATATTATTAAAGAAGAAAAACAATTCTGAAATTTTGTTGAATAATTTAAGATATACAAAGAATTTTACTTTATTTAATCACTATATTGCCCTTAAAGAAATTATAACAATTACTTAGATAATTTATGTCAGATTTAGTAACTATAATAATTCCATATTATAAGAAAAAAAAGTTTTTTAAAAAAACTATAAAATCTGTACTAAGACAAACACATAAAAATTTTAAAATCTTTTTAATTTATGATGATGTAGATAAATCTGAATTGCCATTCGTAAAATTTACGCTAAGGAAAATTAAGAATGTAAAAATTATTTTTAATAAAAAAAATTTAGGAGCTGGATATTCAAGAAATATTGGCATAAAAAAATCGAACAGCAGATTAATAGCATTCCTTGATTCTGATGACACATGGCACAAAGATAAACTAAAAAAACAAATTAAATTTATGAAAATGAAAAAAGTAGATTTTTCATTTACAGATTATTCAATTATTGATAAAAATGAAAAGAAAATAAAAATTATTAAAGCACCGAAAATAATAACATATCAAAACCTTCTATTTTCTTGTGATATAGGTCTCTCTACAGTTATGATTAATGCTAGATTATTAAAAAAAGAAAAATTTCCCAACCTCAAAACTAAAGAAGATTATTTGTTGTGGATCAAATTATCGAAAAAAAAAATCAAAATGCTTGGTATTAATGAAACTTTGGCATCGTGGAGAAAGACAAATAATTCTCTTTCAAGCTCAATTATCCAAAAATTAAAAGATGCTTTTTTAGTCTACAACTACCATTTAAAATTTAATTTTTTAAAATCTTTAATTTTAGTTTTTTTGTTGAGTATAAATTCTTTAACTAAAAAATATTTATGATTGAGTTAAATAATACTTTTTATATCCTGGTGATCATAATTTTTTTGTCATCAATAATAATTCATATATTTAACAAAAATAATTTCCTAATCGATCAAGTAAATTATTCTAAGCATAAGCAGCTAACAAAGAGTTTACCCAAATCACCACCATTGTGTGGTGGTAGTTTAATTTTTATTTTCTCAGTATTATTTTTCAAAGGTTTAATTCTATTAAAAATATTTGGTTTTTTTATATTAATTATAGGTATTTTATCTGATATTAACAAAATTTCTTCACCTGCTAAAAGAATTTTAGTACAAAGCATTGTAACTGTTAGTTTTATATATTTATCCAATTTAACAATTACAGATGTAAGGATAGACCCAATAAATTTTGTTTTAGATATTAAGCTTGTGTCAATTTTGTTCACATTATTTTGTGTGTTAATTTTAATCAATGGAAATAATTTTTTAGATGGTCTCAATACACTTGTAATAGGCTATTATATTTTAGTTTGTTTATTTTTAATTATGCTCTCTAATAATTTTGAATTAACAATTGATCCAAATATAAACCTACTAATTATAATTTTATCAACATTATTTTTCTTTAACTTTTTTGGAAAATTATATTTGGGTGACTCTGGAGCTTATTTACTTGGGTTTTATATAGCTTTTCTTGTAATAGATTTTTCTTTAAAAAATAATTCTATTTCACCTTTTTTAATTTGTTTTTTATTATGGTACCCAGCATTTGAG
>Ga0209532_1001677_pt1 | contig 16811 bp, 12 predicted proteins | sample COG_02_FD_184746 | JGI IMG/M metagenome (GOLD analysis project Ga0209532, IMG submission 184746) | Pelagic Microbial community sample from North Sea - COGITO 998_met_02 (SPAdes) (version 2) | ecosystem: Environmental > Aquatic > Marine > Neritic zone/Coastal water | place: Helgoland, sampling... | reverse complement strand
GTAATGGGCCAAATCATTGGCCGCCATAAATTGGTTTATATCCACTGCCCCGCCACTGGCGATAGACGCCTGAGCGGCACTGGCAACAATCATCGACCAGAGTCCCTGGAGTGGCGTCGCCGCCGACACAGACTTTTTCTCGAGTCGATCAACAAAGGCAATATGTTCAAAATAAGTAGCGCCGTGATGGCCGCTCTGTTCTATCAGTGCAGGGTAAGTCACATCTATGGTTTTCGAGGGACCCGATTCACCGACTTCAATCGCGAGGGTCGCTTTGGCACCTTGCAGCTGGTGAAAACTAAACACTTCCGTAGCCTTGAGGCGACCGCGGTCACCGCTGACAACTAGCTCTTCACTAAAATCATGACAAAACATATTCAGGGTGAAATTGGCGCGGGCGCCATTGGCGTAATCAATCACCACAAAGGCATGATCATCAATATCAGACTTTTTACCATCGCGCTCTAGGTCGACAAAGTTCACCGCTTGACCGCCGCTGGCATAAACCTTCAACGGCTGAGACTGAGCCAGCAGATTAATCAGATCGAAATAATGGCAGCACTTTTCCACCAAGGTGCCACCACTGGTGCTATTAAATTTGTTCCACTGTGCCACCTTATCCAAAAAGGGCGGGCGGTATTCGCTGAGGCTAATGGTCTTGATATCACCCAGCGAGGCCCTCTCCAGAGCCTCGTAAAAAGCCTCGACATACTGCGCCTTATAACGGTACTGCAAACCGATTTGGATAAACGAGGAATAGTCTCTCGCCATAGCTTCAGTAGCCGCGGCATCCTGCAAGTCAGTGGCCATAGGTTTTTCTAAAAAGATCGGTTTGCCCGACTTGATCGCGGTTTGCAAAATCTCGAAGTGGGTATAATTGGGCGTGCAGATAAACAGTGCATCTACAGCGGGATCATTACAGGCGGACTCTAGGTCTGGGTAACGCACCAGCGACTTATCCGAGTATTCCGCGAAATTGGCCTCGGCAATATCCATGCTGTGTTTTTGCGTATCGAAGATACCGTGGACTTGCGCGCGACCCAGTAGCGTCGCGACACGCATATGCTCTTGGCCCATAGTGCCAGTGCCAATCACCACCACGCTATGACTGGGTTTTGGGCGTTGATAGAGGTACTGATCAGATTCAACTATATGTCGCTGCCCCGGCGCATCTTCGAAGAAGCGTAGTCTCGGTTTAGTCTTGTTAGAATTATTCAATCTGGAGTCCGCATTTATTGTTGTATTTTTTAATCTGCTTTTTACTCTGCTTTTTATTCTGCTTTTTATTCGATTGCCACAAATTGCTCTCTGGCCCCGCGCCACCAGAGCACCATATTAATACCAACTAAGATCAATATCAGTGGCCAAAATGCCACGCTGATGCCATTGACTAAACCAATCGGCGAAAACAGCAAATATAGCCCCACCACTGACGATGCCAGAGTCACGGCGCAGGGAATTGCATAGCGCCAACGCTGCAAGTCTATTTTGTCGCTGGGTTTAAAGGTCCAGGCCTCATGGCGGGGATATAGCCGACCAATCACTAGCATCATCGCTATTTCGATAACAAACAGAATGGCATACAGGTGTAGGAAGTGAATCGTCACCCAGTCATCGAAAACAAACTTCAATAACCCATAGGCAATCACATGGAAAACGATAACCAGCTTCGCTGCCAAGGCCGGCACACGAAGAGTAAATAGCCCGACAATCACAATCGCAATCACCGGAATATTATAGAAGCCGGTAAAAATGCGAATAATCTGCCACAGCCCCTCAGGGGCGAATTGCAGCATAGGCGCCACCGCAAAGGAGAACAGAGCAATAACCACTGAGGCGCGCTTGGCAACCTTGACCAACTGTTCATCACTCACTACTGGAGCACCCCGCCGCTGTTTTAACGGCAGATAAATATCCAGACAGAACAGCGTCGCAGCACTGTTGAGCAGAGAATTAAATGAGCTAAATACCGCTCCTAACAAGACCGCCAAAAAGAAACCCATTGCATAGCTGGGCAGCACATCGCGGATCAATTGCGGATAGGCTAGATCAATCGAGGGCAGACCGCCCTCGGAACCTACAGCGCCGTAAAGGTGAAAGGCAATCACCCCGGGAATCATCATGATAAAAGGCACCAAGACTTTAAAAAATCCGGAGAACAGCACGCCCTTTTGCCCCTCGGCGAGATTTTTCGCCGCCAGGGTTCGTTGAATTACATATTGATTGGTGCACCAATAAAATAGATTGGCAAAGATCATCCCAGTAAACAGCGTACCAAAAGGCGTTGGGTCGGTTGGCCCACCAATGGCATTAAGCTTATCAGTGTGAGTATTAGCCACTATATGCAGACCATCGCCAACATTGCCATTACCCAAGGCTGAAAGCCCCAAAACGGGCACTGCAAGGCCAATTAGTAACAAACCAATACCATTTAACGTGTCCGACACTGCAACTGCCTTAAGGCCGCCAAACACTGCATACAGAGCGCCGGTGCTGCCGATCATTACAATAGTCAGAGTTAGCGCCTGAGTGTAAGGCAGGTTGAACAGATCCGGCACATCAAATAGCCGCAGCACTGCAATAGAACCGGAGTAGAGCACTGACGGAATAGTCACCAAACCGTAACCGAGCATAAATAGCAGCACGGTTAAGCGCCGCACATCGTCATCAAAACGGCTGTTTAAGAATTCTGGCAACGTGGAAAAGGCACCGGCTAGATAGCGCGGTAGAAAAATAAACGCCATACAAATAGTGGCGATCGCAGCGGTCACTTCCCAGGCCATACTACTGAGATTAAATCCATAGGCCGAACCATTGAGACCGATCAACTGTTCCGCGGAGAGATTGGTCAATAGTAGTGAGCCCGCAATAAAGACCGCAGTGAGTCCGCGACCGGCAAGAAAATAACCCTCGCGAGTGGCCACTTCTCCTCTGCTTTTACGGTAGGAAATCCAAGCCACCAACAGCATAAAGAAAAGGCAGCTTAAGAGCGTTGTACCCAAGTCGGTCATATTGATAGGATTCTCCCCAAGAGTGGCTGATTAAGAATGGCTAAATTAATAGCCTGCCACTGATTTTTATTATTCTGCCATTCTAGCCTAATCAACCGTCTCTGTAGCAAGACCTATGGATGATCAGACAACAAGAGCAGCAGGAATTGCGCAACATAATTAACGATTTTTTACCTACATGCCAGGTTCTGACAACACAGAAATTCAAAAAAAAATCCACGGAAACACTGTGAAGCGAAACAGGTATAGCAGGTCGAACGGCACTGCTCCCCCCTCCGCTAGACCAGCACCCAACCAAGTGTATTGCGACGATGCTACTCTCGACACCGGCTGCACTTTTTTGGACCTTTTATTAGAACTTGAAATGCCGCATAAGGAACGGCACACTGATAAAAAAGGTCAGGTTATGACATTTACAGTATCAGTTTCAGGACAGGCCTGCGGCGCTAGCATAGACGGTCTAGACTTATCCCAGCCACTAGATAGCACGACCATTGGGCAGATTCGCGCCGCCTGGCTCGAACACCATGTGGTCTGTTTCCCAGATCAAAGTATCAGTGATGACGACCTTGAACGCTTTAGCCAATACTTTGGTGAATTTGCCGGTGACCCCTACATCGCCTCATTAAAAGACCGCAAAAATATTATCCAGCTGCGCCGCACCGCCGATGAGCAGACGCCGATCTTCGCCGATGCCTGGCACACCGATTGGAGCTTTGGTGAGAAGCCACCAGCTGCCACTATTCTCTATGGCATTACCATTCCTCCACAGGGTGGTCACACCAGTTTTATCAATCAACACAAGGCCCTTGCCGCCATGCCGGAGAACCTGCTTACACGTATTCGCAACAAGGTTGCTCTGCATTCGGCACAAAAAGCCTATGCGCCAGACGGAGCCTATGGCGATCAGGAGAAAGACGGTGATCGCGGCTTTACTATAAACTGCTCTGACTCTGCCTATGCTGTGCAGCCCCATCCGCTTATCCGCCGGCACCCGGAGACCGGTGAAGAATGTCTCTATGGTTGCCTTGGTTATATTATCGGTATAGAGGGGATGAGTGACGAAGAGTCCATGACATTACTCAGTGATTTATATCTCTGGCAGACCCGTGAAGAATTTCAATATCAGCACCAGTGGAAAGCGGGAATGTTGGTGATGTGGGATAACCGCTCGCTACTGCACAAAGCCAATGGGGGATATCAGGGTCATGAGCGAGTGCTGCACCGAACGGTGGTTGGTTAAGCGCGCTCCTAGTGAACTAATATTAAGGACCTAGATAGCACACAGGGTAAATGAACCCTTACAAGGCGCCACTACTAACCGCCAACGCGCGACAATAGGATTGCTAACCAGGCTCATTTCGTCGACGGCCTCACAACCACCCAGAAGATATAAGGCTCAGCCTAAATGACCGGTTTTAACATAGATAAGCGCGCCATCATCTTTGGTGTAAGGGCTATGTTGGCTCAGATGTGGACTGCGCAACCAGGTGCCCGCTGGATAGGCGCCCTGCTCATCATAGAAAGTCCCCTCTAGAACCAATATCTCTTCTCCACCCCAATGTTGATGGCGATTGAATTGGGTGTTTGGCTGCCATTTGACCAATGCGGCATGCTCAGTTTGAAACTCATGTAAGGGCATCACTGACAAGCCCGCAACCATTCCCTGAAACCACTGCCCGGTGCTGGTATGGATAATTTTATGCTCAGAATCCTGCTCGTCAAACTGATGTAGTTTGACAAAGATAGTCGCACCCTCAGCACCCACTTTAGGCGTATGGGAAGAACCTATAGGGTTGCGCACATAGCTACCTTTTGGGTAGCAATAATGCTCATCGGCAAAGACCCCGTCGAGAACCAAAAACTCCTCGCCACCATCGTGGTTATGGGGCGAAAAACTACTATTGGGCGCATAGCGCACAATCGAGGTAGCTCGGGCAACTTCATCACCTATTCGGTCCAGCATCATACGCTCGACACCCTGCATGGGAGATGGCAACCAGCGGTAGTCATGAGGATAGACTACTATCCGCTGATCGAAGTCCGCGTTGTAACGCATCGGGCTGGGGGTTTTGTTCATTGCGGTCACCTGAGGGTTGTAAGGGCCTTATGGTACATGACTAATAAGTAGAACATTAAATAGCACTGGACTAACTAACACTGAACTAACTAACACTGAACTAACTAACACTGAACTAACTAGCACAGAATGAAATACCACAAAACCAGCGCTGCGGCTGTCGGCCCGAGTAAACTAAAGACCCTCTTAAGCAGTAACACTTACATAACAGCGTTAGAGAAGACTACACTTTGATACAAGGCACGCAACAAAAATGAGTACCTCGATTGAAAATATGATCGACCTGATACGAGTCTGTCGTGAACGCAACCATGATCTTGGGTCTACGTTTAGCGCGGCCACGATAACCGATATCTGCAACCATATTCGACTCCCCTTTCTCATTGAAGCGCTGACAAAAACCGGGCGTGCCGAAAAACCCAGCATTACTCACACGAAGGCATTTGAACAGCTCAGATCATTTGGCCCAAACAGTGGTGAGTTTTATTTCGCCGAGGCCATGCAGCCCTCGATTGTAAATATTGTTAGTCACAGGAGCGTTCGGGCAAGATGGATTCATCAGCTAATCCATGAGGGTGAATCTAAGGCAGATGCCATTGACCATGTGTCAAAACTGTGGATTGTCCCAGACAACGCCCCTGACCTCGACAGACCTAGTGTAAAACGCGAGTATGAACAGTGGCTTCAGGCGCAAGACAGGGTCTCGGAGTAAAAATTCCAACGGCCTAAAAAGCCTTCTACTTAAACAGCCAGTGATTTAAAAAGGTTGCGGCGCAACAAGACCTTGCACGCGACGATAATTCTGCACAGCGGATGCAAGGCCGGCTACTTTGCTGTGACCAGCTAGATGTAATCTAGGCCTTTAGATCAGTACTAGAGAGCGGCATCCCCAGGATTTAGTGAGCACAGCATTCGACACTGTTTCGCCGCTGTTTCAAATTCAAGATATTAAGCCAGGCGCATTTTATCAGTATCACCTTTTTTTTAGCACGCCAACAATGGTCCAAAACAGCTGTCTCTCGCGTATCTCGAGCGCTATTCAAAATAAGGTTGTAAACAATGACAGGCTTGAAAAAAGCGCTACTGCCCTACGGAACAACGTCTAGCTCACCCTCCATAGTTCTGCCTGATACCGCGCTATTCCTTTCTGAGCGCGGGTCATTAACCAAGAACTATTTTGACAATGCTGTTGAGCTGTTGAATAGGGAGTATGAGGCTATAAAAAGTCTTGCCCTGTTAAATGAGCTCGTCTACAAGGCGTCCTACAATTTCGTCCCTCGCGTAGGGCAACGCTACCACCTCTACAAAAAGGCCGATGACAGCTATCTTTTAAGCATGATTGAAAACTGGACTGCCTATGAATTTGTTGTCTCCGTAGAGTTCACCGCCGACAGTGTATGGAAGGATGTCAGTTCTTTTTAGCAGCGTCGTTTGGCCAAAAAAGCTCATCTTTCCAACCTAAATTTTCTATCCTCAGTCCGCCAAGATCGGTTGTCGCTCTACTATATTGGCTTTGTAAAACGGGGGAATGGGAATAGATTTACGGGTTTTAGGATCGACAAATACCTGGGTCAAGCCCCCTTTAGCTAAGAGCGTCCCATCACCACTGTTATAGAGTTCAAACACCGCATCAGCACTAGAGTTGCCTAAACGGGAATAGCCAACAGCCACCCTAACCTCGCTATTGCCGCCGACCTCATTGATATAGTCACAGTGTATATTCACCGTAAAGATCAGACAGGGCGCGACAAGCGGGTCCATAATGTCGAGACCCAGCTGTTCCATATAGCCACCCAGAACCTCGTCCCCATAGACTAGATAGTTGGCAAAATAGAGATGCCCTTGAGCATCTAGATCGCGAAACCGCACTTTGACATTTTCACTAAAGGGTAATTGGCTAGTCATTCGATAGATATCCTTGGAAATGGTGAAATTGGAAGCGATCACAGCAGTCTAAGGCATAGAAAAACCACTGTAAAATAAGACGTAGAACGAGACTGCAAGGGCTCAATCGATCCATTTAGTAGATCCCGCAGTATAAAAACTATGCCAATCAGCGATCGTTTACTCAAATACTTTAACCGCAAGAAATCAGATTCTACGGATAAAAATCACACCCGTTACAGAAACGATATCTGTAACCACTGGGATCTAGATTATTTATCTCTAGACGAAATCGATAAGCGCCTTGAAGCCGGCCAGGTTGAAACCACTGTAGTGCGTAAAAAGAAAGAGCGTTAAAAAGGCAAAGCATAGGAAGCCCTTCATGAAGGTATTTATTCTGGTAGGTGCTTTTCTTGTAAGCGCTTGCGGTGGCGGAGATAGTGCCGCCACGGTCTCAATCTTAACTCATGAACCCAAGACTCCAGTCTCCCCCCCGCTATCCCGAGAATCTCACAGAAAATCAGTATTATGATGGCACTCAGATGGTTGCTGCAGAACTAACCGGATCTAAGCTTATATCTGCTGATCTCCGTATAAAAGTATCAGCTAGTGACAAGTTATGAGGCCTGTAGTTGGATGCTCTCCTAGCAGTCAGATAACACGATTAGGATTTAATATTCCCTTAGGATCCATGGCCAGCTTCAAGGTTTTCATCAATGCAATTTCACTAGGGGTTCTCGACAGCGCCAAAAAATCACGCTTCAAAACCCCCACACCATGCTCTGCGGTAATAGCACCAGAGTACTCACCAATCATCAGCATAATATCTTCGTTAATTCTCAACTTATCTTCATCGCGTCCAGTATAAGCACAGACATGTAGATTATTGTCGCCAATATGGCCGAACAGCAGGACGCCAATATTGGGATATTTGGCCTTTAAGCGCTGATCCAAATCATCAGCAAACGGTCCAATCTGTTCCAGCGGCAAACTCACATCTTGATTAGAAACCGGCCCTAAAACCTGAAAAAGCTCGCCGATACCATCGCGTATCTGCCAAAATTTATCCGCATCCTGGTGCGACTGCGCGATCAGTGCATCGTCGATCAGACCAGACTCAAGTTGCTCAAACAGTGCCGATTCAAAACGCTCAGACCCCAGCACTTGATTGTTATCTTTGTACTCAAGCAGAAGATAATAGGCATGCTTTTCTTGAAAGGGGCTGATCAAACTAGGCAGCACTTCGAGCACTTTAGTGTAATAGCTATCCCACATCAGCTCAAAACCAGTCAGCCCCGAGCCGAGACTGCGCTTGAGTTCGACCAATAATTTCGTCACCGACTCATAGCTATTGAGAGCGCAGAGCGCAGTATGAGAACTACGAGACTTTGGCTGCAGTTGCAGCACCACCCGAGTGACAATACCCAGCGTGCCCTCAGAGCCAATAAAGAGATGCTTCAAATCAAAACCGGAATTGTTTTTAACCATTTTGTTCATGGCATTAACTACCGTGCCATCAGCTAAAACAGCTTCCAGGCCGAGCACCATTGAACGGGTCATACCATAGCGAATCACTTCAGTGCCACCGGCATTAGTCGCCACATTGCCGCCAATATTACAGCTGCCCCGCGCGCCCAAGTCTAACGGCAAAAACAGCTCAGCCCCATCCGCAGAATCCTGCAGTACCTGTAGCGGCGTACCTGCCAGTGCGGTCACCGTCATGGCAGTGACGTCGAGCTCTTCAATACCATTCATACGTTCTAGGGAGATAGCGATTTCGCCGGATTGCGGTGTTGCACCGCCGGCTAGTCCAGTCAGGCCACCCTGAATCACTACCGGCTGATCATGCTTATGGCAGAGTGCCATAATCTCGGAGAGTTGCTGGGTCGTTTTTGGCTTTAGCAGCGCCAGTGGCTGACAGGGATCTGCGCCACTCCAATCGGCGTGATATTTTTCACTGATATCCACGCCGGTAAGTACTGTTGACGAGCCGAATAGCTCGATCAGAGAAGCAATTAGGTTATTCATTGAGGCTTTGCTGCCAGGTTATAAATTATAGCGCATGATAACCGACAACCCTCGCCGGCTACTAATCGCGACCTACCACTTACCCTCAAGAGCCTGCACACGATCAAAGGACTCACCGATCAAGACACCCAATTCACGCTGTTCACCCTCTTCAAGATGCACCGCAGGGCGGCCATGGGCAAAGCGGTAGTTACAGATCAGAGCAATGTCACCCACTTGCCAATTAATCGGAATGCCGTAGTCATCATAGACATCGAGGAACAGCTTTTTTTCCTCCAGAGACATCTCACTACCATCACCAAAAGTGAGTTTTAGCGGGCGCTCTTCTGGCGGCAAGTGCTGTACCAGAGGCCAGCTATCAAACCAGGCGTCGTCGTCAGCCAAGCTGCTATACAAGAGGTTGCGGTCAAGATGTGGGAAATACTCAAACGCTGAGATGTAATAGCGAGTCATCAACTTGCGGTCAGGTCCCCACTCGGCCTCAAGGCCTCGGCGGCGCGCTTCGGCAATTGCTTCATCTTGATCGTCAGTCAACATCGACTGCTGCCAATGGTTATAGACACCTATATCGAGGCGACCCTCAAAGGCATCACGATCAGTGAGATCGCGATGGTAGCAAAGACCTAAGGCTTTAAGCTTCTGGCCAAAGGCTGTGGCCATCAATGCATCAGTTGCCCGGCAGTTGTCAGAGACAAACGTAGCACCGCCAACCTTAGGCATCTTGTGGGCCATAAAGCTAACCATTTTGGTGCTAGAACCAATGTAGGCCATTTCGTGATGATAGTGCAGTGATGCGGCTAATGGCGCACCTACTTCATAGACATTCTTTTCAATAATTTTCCGCGGGTTGGCACCACCCTCATATTTGCGCTCATTTTTGAGCACCTGAGTGGCAACTAGACGCATAGCCTGCAAGTCGTCTAAACCGCTATTGATAACATGGACCAGACCAACCTTGTCGAAGGTGCTTTGCATGCGCTCGGCCAACTCCGGGCTAGCAACCAAAGGCTGACCATCAACGCGAAACTCATTACCGTCGATTACAAAAAGGTCTGGAGAAATTGCTGGTGTACCAGTCCACCATCTAGGCTCAAGACGCCCTGCTAGCGGTGCAAATTCTTCGGCAAAGTTCGGGTTCAACATGGATATCAATCATCTCAAAAGTGTAAAAAAACACGGCAGTTTAGCCGTGAACTTGTGTGTCGACAATAAAAAAATGAATTGCCAGCGCAGGTTCCTTAGAGCAGTTTGCTATTTACTTACAACTTAACCGCTCAGGCAGACGCTTTAATGAGTCTCTATACGCAGTTTATTAAGGTTTTGGTTTGGTCTGAGAGGCTATGGCGGCGGGAAATTTAGTTAATTTAAAACGGCCCATTTGAGACTGGCATTGCGGATTGGGATACTCCCCCGCAACACTATCATCCTGAAAAAGCAAAGCGAAGCGAACCGAGGCATCTCCCTCCAGCACGGCCGAGCGCTAAGCAAAGCCATGCAGACCCTTTGGATCAGTCAGGGCCCGCTTGTGAGTGGCTCATTTTCAGATCAAGAGAGCGCCTTGTTTGAGCGAAAGCGAGTTGCGCGAACGCTGAAAATGATCAACCCATGGGACCGATCGCAAAGGGTCTGCATGGCTTTGGCCACACCCAACAAAGAGATCCCTCGCCGCTCCGCTCTGTCGAGAGCGCCCGCTCAGCCTCTATCCTCGACCATCAATCGACGCCTGCACCAAATCCAGCAACTCACGAAGTGCCACAGAAATCATTGCAAAATCCGGTGTCGGCCCATGACGCAAATCTTTGATCATAAACTTCCAGCGTTCTATCAAGGGGGCTTGCTGTTGCTGCCAACCCTCCACCAACAACTGGATATCATCCCCCACAAGATCACCCATCAGATTCGCCGTAAGCCTACGACGCTGCCCTTCGAGATCATCAACATAGGATTCACGCGCCAAATCCTGCCAGCGATTCCCCGGATTCAATGCAACAATCTGGGCCATAAACCAGTCCAGAGAGAGAAACTCACCTAGCTTAAAGTAGAGTTTAGCAACCTGCTGCACCGGCTTACCTAAATCCAGCGCTGTATCCACCACACCCAAGCAGATAAACATACTGTCCGATGCCGCAAGCCGCGAGGCAAGTAGATCATCGACACCCAGCCCAGTGATGTTGGCTTTTTCAGCACTCCAGAGCTTTATCCACTCAACTTCATGGAGTTCCGGCAACTGCTGCAAGAGCAGATGCATTGGCGCAGTAAATTGACCAACAATCTCCGAACAATTTAGATTATGACGGCGATTGCGCAGCAACCATCGAGTAGTGCGCCGGGTCAGGCGAATTAAAATATGCAATAGATCCAACTGCACAGTGGCTGGCAAGTCACTGTTTTCTATATTGTCCCAGAGCTGATGCAGGCCGAGAATATTCATCGCAATGCTATAAGCACGAATCACATCCCCTGCCGAAGCACCGGTGGATTCCATCTGGCGAAAAAAGAAACTAAAGCCAACCCGATCGACCATATCATTGGCCAGCTGGGTAGCGACAATCTCCTGGCGCAGCTGATGGTTGGCCACCTCATCCGGATACCGTGCAACCAATGCTTGCGGGAAAGCTCGTTCAACTGACGCAGCCAAAAAAGGTTCAGATAATAAATCTGCTACTACCAGCGCCTCTTTAAGCATCACCTTGGAATAGCACACCAAAACTGCCAATTCCGGTCGAGTCCAACTCGGCTTATGGCGATTAATTCGCTCGCTGAGCTGATCGTCCGTCGGCAAAAACTCCAACTCTCGATCGAGCTTGCCACTGCTCTCTAGCCAAGCCATAAACCGCTGATACTCTGCGTGCTGCAGATCACTGCGATGCTGAGCCAAACTAATTGCCTGGGTCTGACGCAAATTGTTGTGCAGCACCAGTTCAGCAACAGTGTCGGTCATCGACTCAAGGAATTGATTGCGCTCCGCAACGCCCAAGTGCCCATTCAGCAATAACTGATTGAGCAAAATTTTAATATTGACCTCATGATCTGAGCAATCAACACCAGCAGCATTATCGATAAAGTCCGTATTGCAAAGCCCGCCCTTTAGACAAAACTCAATACGACCGCGCTGGGTCATCCCCAAATTGCCACCCTCACCAAAGACCTTACAGCGCAGATCACGACCATTTACCCTCAGTGCATCATTGGCTCTGTCGCCCACCTCAGCATTGTTCTCAGAAGAGGCTTTCACATAGGTGCCAATACCCCCATTCCAGATCAGATCCACCGGCGACTTTAGGATCGCATTGATCAATTCCGTCGGCGTCATTTCATCCTGTTCAATGGCAAAGCGCTGTTTGATCTGCGGCGTGATGGTCAATGATTTCGAGTCGCGAGAATAGATCGCACTGCCCTCAGACATCAGCCCGCGATCAAAATCATCCCAGCTACTCCGCGGCGTATCAAAAAGGCGCTGACGCTCGACAAAGGTACTCGCCGCATCAGGATTGGGGTCGACAAAAATATGCAGATGGTTGAATGCCGATACCAGCCGAATATGCTCAGATAACAGCATGCCATTGCCAAATACATCACCGCCCATATCGCCGACGCCGATCACCGTAAAGTCCTGCTGCTGAATATCTATGCCGATCTCACGGAAGTGTCGCTGCACCGCCACCCAAGCACCACGGGCCGTAATGCCCATGGCTTTGTGGTCATAACCATTGCCGCCACCGGAGGCGAAGGCATCACCGAGCCAGAAGTTGTTGGCATGGGAAATTTCGTTGGCTATGTCGGAAAATGTCGCAGTACCTTTATCGGCGGCGACGACCAGATAGGGATCGTCACCATCCCGGCGCACCACATCCACCGGTGGCACAATTTTTCCCTCGATAATATTGTCGGTGATATCCAGCAGCGCCTGTATATAGAGCATATAACTGGCAATACCCTCCTGCAGCCAGGCATCTCGTCCAGCGGCCAGTGAGGCCTGTTTAGCGACAAATCCGCCCTTGGCACCTGTGGGTACAATCACCGCATTTTTAACCTGCTGGGCTTTTACTAAGCCCAACACCTCAGTGCGATAATCTTCCAATCTATCAGACCAGCGCAGACCGCCACGGGCGACTTTACCGCCGCGCAGATGCACACCTTCCACTCGCGGAGAGTAGACAAAGATCTCGAACTCCGGACGCGGCTTAGGTGCCAGGGATATTTTCCCAGACTCTAACTTTACCGAAATATAGGATTTACAACTGCCGTCTTCGATGGTTTGGAAGAAGTTGGTGCGCAGAGTGGCCTGAATCACTTCCAGGTAACTGCGAATAACATTGTCTTCGCTAATATTGTCGACGTCGTCCAGTGCCGAGAGAATCTTGATAACCAACCCCTGAACTCGTTCACTGCGAGTTTCACCAGCGTAACGGGGATCGAAATAGCTCTTAAACAGCGCGACAAGATTGCGTGTAATCTCTAAATAGCGGCACAGAGTATCGGCAATAAACTCCTGACTATAACTGATGCCAAGCTGCTTTAGATAGCGTGCATAGAGCCGCAACATGGCCACTGCGCGCCAATCGAGTCGCGCACCAATCACCAAACGGTTAAAGCTATCATTCTCAGCGTCGCCCTTCCAAACCGTACTCAGGGCCTCTTTAAAACTGCCCTGCACCGCTTCCACATCAACATTCACATCAAGGGAAAAGGACAGCTGGAATTCTTGCATCCAGACATCAGCATCCCCCTCCGGACGAATCAGATAGGGATGCTCCATTACCACGCGGAAGCCGAGGTTTTCCAACATCGGAATCATATCCGACAGCTCCAAGGGCGTCTGGCGATGAAACAGCTTTAACTGTAGATGATTATTCTCTACCGCCAGCTGATGCTGCAGTTGAATCGCAATATCACCAGTGCCCTCGAGGATATCGAAGAGTTCAATATGAGCCAAAGCCTGGAGCGGCGAATAGAGTTCTCGATAAGCCCCGGGGAAAGCCCGCTGAAAGCGCCGCGCCAAGGTAGCACTTTGGGTCTCTGTACTCCGATTCTCAGCGCCCTGCTCAATGACGATGGCCGCAAATTCATCGCACCAGTCGCGGGTCACCTGACGAACAATATCCTCCAGATCTGAACTGACCACATTCAAATACTGCTTATTGCGCACCTGATAGACTAAATAGATTCGCACCAATACCGATTCTGGCAAAAACTGCGTGGTAAATTCACTCTCTACAGCATCCAAGCGATCGCCAATACTATGCTGAATTTTCATTCGCGCCTGAGTGCTGAAGGACTCCCGAGGCAAGTAGACAATGCAGCTGACAAACTTATCAAAGGGGTCTGGATGCACAAAGGCTTTGATCACCCGACGCTCATAGATTTGCCATATCCCAATAGCAGTCTCAGCCAGACTTTCGCGACTGAGGAAAAACAGCTCATCTCGAGGATGGAAATCGAGAATCGCCATCAACGCTTTACCGTCGTGACTCGTGGCTTTAAAACCAGAGTTCTCCATCACCCAATTAACCTTATTGCGCAGAATTGGAATGCGCCGCGGGCTGTAAGAGTAGAATTGCGACGTATAGAGCCCCATAAAGCGCACTTCACCGCAGGGCTGGCCATCTCTATCAAAGCGTTTGACCACTACATAATCAGAGTAGACGTCACGGTGAACCCGAGAGCGCTGAGAGGATTTAGTAATAGTCAGCAGCTCATCGCTTTCATAGAGCGCGCGAACACCAGGACTAAGCTCTTCGACCCAGCCCTCACGGCGATCACCGCTGTATTTTCTCAGAAGACCACAGCGGCTATCTGCCGCCTCACTGAGATAGAGATTGTCGCCATCGATTTTTAAGTCGAACTCGACACAGCCAGTAAAGGTAAAATAGCCATTTTGAATCCAGCGCAAAAATTCCAACGACTCATTGAGCTGCTCAACCTCTGGGGCATTGTTTTGTAGCTCTTCAATAAGCGTTTCGACGCGCTGACGCATGGGGTCAAAATCAGCCACCACCGCTTCAACGTCATCTAGCACGTCGAGCAATTCGCGCCGTAGATCGCTGAGTTCAGACTCAAGATGGAGGTCCACTTCAATAGTGATTAAAGCCTCCCGCTCAGCATTCTCGGCAAAATCTGCACAAGTCCGCTCAACCACACCCTGAGCATTGCGCACAACCCAGACTGGATTGCTCTGCAAGGTAAAAATATTTAAACCACGGCGATTCAGCACATTGCGCAGAGAATCAACCAAAAATGGCATATCCCGCTGATTAATATAGATTGTAGTATGCCCACTGAGCCAGCCATCCAGCTCTGGATCAGGGTTAAACACCCGCACTCGAGCGCGACTTTCTGTACTGGCCATATCGATCTGCTCGGCACTGAACCGGCAGAGTCCCCAGAGGTTCCAAAAAATATCTTGAATCGGTCGCGCGAGATAATCTGCATCCGGATAGAAGTGCATGGCATTTGCAATAAAGCCATCAAACTGCTGAGCATGAGATTGAGTGAGCTGACGAGCGGCTATTTTGTTCAGAGAGGCAATAAGTACGCCGCGCTGATTATACGTTTTGGCATCCATGGGCGAAATTCTAAACCTTTTCCAGTTATGTCAGTCTATTGCCTTCTTACCCGCTCTTTGATGAGTGCTGTATTATCCAAGAACAGCGAAATCTATTCATAATCAAATAAAGATATCGCATCTAGCTGATATAAAAAAGGTCAATTTTGTGTTGCAATAATAGCCACTAGAATCAAACATCGCGCGAATTATCACAACTTTTATCAGGGGTTAGTTTTGCACCAGAAAATTCATTTACTCAAAGATTGGCTGAACACACAAATTGTCGGTCAGGAGCATCTTGTTGAACGTCTGATCATCGCCCTATTGGCAGATGGACACTTACTAGTAGAAGGCGCACCGGGACTGGCTAAAACCAAAGCGATCAAGACGCTCTCCGAGGGAATTGAAGGGGATTTTCAGCGTGTGCAGTTCACTCCAGATCTATTGCCAGCGGATATAACAGGCAGCGATATCTATCGCCCCGAGCAGGGCAATTTTGAATTCCAGGCCGGGCCGCTGTTCCACAACTTAGTCTTGGCTGATGAAATTAACCGCGCCCCGGCCAAAGTTCAGTCGGCACTGCTCGAAGCCATGGCCGAGCGCCAGGTCTCAGTGGGTGGCACGACCTATTCCCTGCCCGAACTATTTATGGTCATGGCAACCCAGAACCCAATCGAACAAGAAGGTACCTACCCGCTTCCCGAAGCACAGATGGACCGTTTCTTAATGCACATTATGGTGGATTATCCGGCGCCAAAAACCGAGCGCTTGATTCTCGAACTGTCCCGCAGAGAAGCCCTCAAACAAGCGCCGCAGACTGTGGATCTGCTGACCCAAGAGACATTGTTTGGCGCACGTAAAGAAGCCCTTGCAGTGCATATGGCAGAGCCGGTCGAGGAGTACTTAGTACAACTTATTCTCGCCACCAGAGACGCTAAACTCTACGGCGGCGATCTCGCTAAATGGCTCGACTATGGCGCCAGCCCCCGCGCCACTATTGCATTGGATCGCTGCAGTCGCGCTCTAGCCTGGCTTCAGGGCCGTGACTTTGTTACCCCTGATGATATACGCGCCGTGGCCCACGATGTCTTGCGCCACCGTTTGATCCTTAGCTTTGAAGCCGAGGCCAGTGGCGTAACCGCCAATCAAGTGATTGACACACTACTGGAATCTGTTGCCTCAGCCTGATGAATCAACCCCCAGAACAGGACAATCATCCCGCCATCGCCAGCCTCAGTGAGATGGTGCGTCTACGTTACGC
>Ga0209532_1001674_pt1 | contig 16815 bp, 22 predicted proteins | sample COG_02_FD_184746 | JGI IMG/M metagenome (GOLD analysis project Ga0209532, IMG submission 184746) | Pelagic Microbial community sample from North Sea - COGITO 998_met_02 (SPAdes) (version 2) | ecosystem: Environmental > Aquatic > Marine > Neritic zone/Coastal water | place: Helgoland, sampling... | reverse complement strand
CCTGCTTGCTGGTCTGTGGTACTCGTTCTGGCATATCCAATTAGCATCTTGGCCTCCTGTGGACTCATATGATTCTATATATCTAATGAGACTACCACTGTCTCAGAACTGAGGCAAGCTAATGAGACGGGTTGATGCTAAAAGAGGGTTTTAAATGGTCTCAAACGGGTGACACCATCCCGAGGGACGAATATCTCCGGCTCAAAGCACTTGAGGAAGACCTCAGCGATCTGCAGAGTGTTTCTGAAGTCCTCAAGCGCCTCGAGATGGGCGAAGAAGAACTGCTTCCGTCGTTCGTTGTCGATCAGCTCTTGGATGGCAAATCGCCCCTTCTGGTCTGGAGAAAACAGCGAAACCTCACCCAAGCTGAATTGGCGCGCCGCTCCAAAGTGAACCGTGTCCAGATTGTAGACATAGAAGCTGGCCGTAAGACCGGTTCTGTGACCACGCTCAGGAAGCTTGCCGTTGCTTTGAAAATTTGCATCGACGATCTCGTTTCACTCGCGATCTCTAGCGACGTAAGCTGCCCCACTTCTGGGGAGTATGATACAACGCCGCGCTCATGAATCAACTGACAGATCTATAGGCCGAAAGCCTTTCACATCCGCGAATACACCCAATCGGCGCTTCCGGCGTCGGACCAAAACGCGGTGTACCACCTGCATGAGTAGCGCCGTACCAACTGCGCAAAGCGCCGATAGGAGCAAAATATCCTGCTCAGAGGTCAACACTCCGCGATAGGGCATAAGCGCACGTCCAGCGATCATCACATGCTCAGAGGCCCATGTAGACAGACCACTGCAAGCTGCATCCGATTTGGCAAACATCGGATGACAGTCCAAATTACTGTACCCGTAATAAAGCCACCCTGCAGCTATTCCCCCAAGACTTGCAATCAGCAGTACAATCCAACTGACACCTATCAAAATCGTTCCTAAGAACCGCATAAGCGCTTGCCTCTCCTGATCATAGACGTCTCCTCAGTCCCGGAGTGCAAGTTCTTGCACCTTCGCCATGGGCTGCCAGATGTACTCCAAAACGGTACGTTTGCCCGACAGGACATCCACCGTCGCTGTCATGCCAGGAATAAAGGTGATCGCTTGGCCAGTTTCCTCAAGAACCAGATCACCCTCTATCGCCACATCCACCAGGTAATGGCTCGCGCCTTGGTTACGTTCATCAACCACAGCGTCGGGACTAATTTGGATCACGCGGCCGTCCACTGTGCCGTATTTAGCTGAATCGTACGCCGACAGCCGAATGCGAACAGCGTCATCCAAACGGATACGAGAGATGTCCTGCGGCATAATTCGGGCCTCAATGATCAGTGCCTCACCCGTTGGCACCAGCTCCAGCATCACATCGCCGGTATTCACAAATCCACCGGGCGTGCGGAAGTTCAGACGGCTTACGATCCCCTCCATGGGCGCGCGGATGACCGTGCGGCTTACCCGTTCTTCTAGCCGCGGCAAGGATTCTGACAGTTCGCTTTGCTCTGCAACCACGGTGTTGATCTCATCCATTGCACGGAGCTTGTAGTTGGCTTTTGCATTGTCGATCTCAGTTTCAAGTTCGACCATGCTTGATCGCGCTTGTTCAATACCGACACTGCTACGGTCGCGTTCACCAAGCGCTTGCTCACGCTGGCGCTGCAACTCCAAAAGTCGGGTGGTGGGGGCGATATTGTCGCGCACCAAGGGGGCGACCACGGCGATTTCTTCCTCTAAAAAGCCAGCAGTGCGCTCTGCCGTCCCCAAGCTGTTTTCAGCGGCCCGCAAATCCTGCTGGCGTTGCTGCAAGCGTTGCTCCAGAACCGCTAACTGTCCGGCAAGCTCTGCACGGCGAGCGGCAAACAGGCTTTGCTCCGTCAGCGCCACCATCGGGGAGCGTGCATTCAGCTCCGCGGTCACAGAGAACTCTGAGCCGTTGATCTCTGCACGCAGTCGAAGCTCCTTAATGTCCAGACCTGCAAGACGCTGTGCCAGCCTATTCAACTCGCTGCTGGCATCCACGGGATCAATCTCGAACAAAACCTCACCCTCAGCCACAACCGTGTTCTCTGACACATAACGGCGCAGGATCACGCCGCCCTCAGAGGCTTGCACCATTTGGTTTTGCACCGAGGACACGATCCGCCCTTCCCCGCGCGTGACATTGTCCAGTTCAGCCCAATTGGCCCAAACCAAAGCCAGCCCAACAAGTGCTATAATCGTGAACATGATAGTCGAGCCACCCAGACCTTCACGGCCCGCCATCTCGCGCGAAAGCTTTTTGAAATCGATATCAGACATTCTTTACTACCTATCGCGCTTGCGCTTTGAGTTTCTCAGGCGTCGTATCGGTAACAACAGCGCCCTGATCCATCACGACAACCCGGTCCGCCAGCTCCAGTAGCGTGTTGCGATGTGTGACCATCACCAGTGTTCGCGCACCTGCCCAAGCCTTCAAGCGCCCGATCACAAATTTCTCGGTCGCCGTATCCATCGAACTCGTTGGCTCGTCCAGGACCAGCAGGTTGGGATCATGCAACAAAGCCCGCGCGAGGTTGATCGACTGGCGCTGCCCGCCTGACAGACCCTCACCGCGTTCGCGCAATTCCATGTCATAGCCCTGCGGATGGCTGGCCACGAAATCATCCACGCCTGATATCTTCGCGATATTCAAAACATGCGCATCGTCGTATTCATAAAAGCCCATCTGCAGGTTTTCCTTGACCGTTCCTGAAAACAGCCAGGTCTCCTGCAACATCACACCCACATTGCGGCGCACATCAGATTTGTCGATCTGGCGAATATCCACACCATCGATCAGTACTGAACCTTCACTGGGTTCAATCAACCCCGCGATCAGTCGGGACATCGTCGACTTGCCCGAGCCCATCCGTCCTACAATCACAATCTTCTGTCCGGCAGGTATCTTGAGCGACAAGTTCCGAATGATCGGGCTGCTCGCACCAGGAAAGGTGTAGCTGACGTTCTTGAACTCAACGGCACCCGAAAGATGCGGACGGCTCAGCCGTGAGCGAGTCAGATTTTGTTGGTCAGCATCATCATTCATCACCGCCGAAAGCGAGCTATAAGCCTGCCGCGCCCCGTTCGCGCGCGACATGGCCGAGGCCAGTTGCGACAGCGGCGCAAGCGTGCGGCCTCCAAGGATCACGGCGGCGATCATGGCCCCCGTGGTGATCGTCCCATCCTGAACCAGGAATACACCGTAAAAGATGGTCGCAATCTGCGCTAATTGCTGGACAGAGGCCGCCGAATTGATCGCAAAGTTCGACAGCATCCGGTTTTTCAGCCCCAGATCGGATTGCGCATCCGAGGCCTCCTCGAACCGGCGGCGCATCAGTCGACCGGACCCTGTGGCCTGCACAGTCTCCAACCCGTTGAGGGTTTCCACCAAGACGCTTTGCTTGGACATATTGGTCTGCATCGAACTTTCGGCGATGCGTGCCAAAAACGGCTGGATGACAACACCAGATAGAATGACTAACGGCACAGCGATCAGCGGCACGAGCGCCAGAGGCCCTGAAATCAGTGAAATGGCCCAGATGAAGAGGAAGATGAACGGAAGGTCCACCACGGCGACCAGCGTTGCCGAGGTGAAAAATTCCCGCAGCGTGTCAAACTCACGCACGATACTGGCCATGGCACCGGATTTTTGACGCCGGTTGTCCAGACGCATGTTCAGGATCTTGTCAAAGATCAGCCGCGACATCCGCGCATCGGCCCGCTTACCCGCTTTGTCAACGAATTGCGCACGCAGCGTCTTAATGATAAAGTCAAAGGCCAGCGCGATCAGCACACCTATCGTCAGCGCAATCAGGGATTCAATCGCCTCGTTCGGCACAACGCGGTCATAGACCACCATGATATAGAGCGAGGTGGACAGGCCCAGAAAGTTCGCAATCGCGGCAGCAACGACGACTTGGCCGTATAGCCATTTGCCCTCAAGCAGTGAGCCCCAGAACCAGTCATTCTTGCCTTTCACCTTGGCCGCCGCATGTACCCGCCGCGCCAGCACAAAATAGGGCTGCAGATAGGTATCAAGGTCTTTCAGCGGCACAAGCTCTTCTACAAATGTGTCATCCGCGCTGAAGCGGCGCAGATGCACTTTGCCATCCTCACCAAAAGCATGGACAACGATCGCCTCGCCGCTTTTGAGAAAGCCGATGGCGGGGCAATGTGTAGCCCGCAGCTTCTTGATGTTCATCTCGCCATATATCGCCTCAAAGCCCACGTGGCGCAGCGCAGAGACGGCCGATTTGGGATCAAAAGCCTCACTGGTCAGTTCAGGCAAATCACGCACGGCACCTGGCGAAAACGCCATGCCCGACAGAGCCAGTATGTGCTGCACACTCAAGATCAATGCTTGCTCTGCGGCTGCGGCATCAATGCTGCCCGTCACAGACACTGCTATGACGTCATCTTCTCCCTCAAAGCCGGGCGCGTCCACACCCTCCTGCATGTTGGGGTATTCAACGCTAGAGACACCGGCCCCAGTGGCGTCTGCGCCCTGTGCCGCATCTTCAGTCTGGGTGGCTGGTTCTTGACCCATATCTTGATCTTGCGAGGTGGTGTTATCCTCTAGTGATTTTACTGTCATAACCTTTTGGGCATCCTTGTTCTTGGAGCGCGGCCTTAGCCGGGCGCCTTAATCTTGTAATCCAACCAACCGGCTCAATGCGCCCGTGCGCGCTGCAATCGTTAGCAGCAAGGTCTGCCGCTCGGCTTGCATGGCGATCTGTTCATCCTGCGCGCGATAGATCGCGATCTCTGCTTCAACCAACTGGCGCAAGGTAGACTGCCCGGTCAGCATTTGAGAACGTGAGGTTTCTGCTTCCGATCGGCTCAAGCGCAGCTTGTCTGCCAAGAGCGGCATTGCGCGTTCAATTGAGGCCAGCCGTGTCAGTCCAGCTTGCAGCTCGGCCTCCAGACTGCGCTGCGCGTCGCTCAGCTGCGCATCCGTCGCCGCAACACGCGCCTCGGCCGTTTCCAACTGCTTCTTCCGACGCCCACCATCGTTGAAACTGTATTCCAGTGACAGACCAATCGTCAGGTCAGTAGCCTCGTCGCGTTCCAATGGCGAACGCGCAACAGCCTGCAACCGTGCGCGTGGCCGGAATGCCGATTTTGCCTCGCCAACAGCTGCTTGTGCTGCCAGAAGTTCTGCCGCCTGCCGTTGCAGACCCGGTGCCGTCTGCCAGTCCTGCGCCAGAGCCCGCGCTTGCGCGGCAGTCACCAGTTCCGACGGCCGAGGCGTATTTGATGGTTTTGCGTTGAAAAACCGTTGAAACAGCACCTGCGCCTCTGCCCGGCCGGCAAGAAGGCGCGACTCTTCCAGTTTAATATCCACGATCTGGCGCTGCGCGTTTTCCAGCGAAGCTTTGTCAAGCATACCATTGCTAGCCATCCGCTCGATTTGCTCAATGAGCATGTCCATTTCCGATGTCCGCGCCTGCAACAGCCGTAACCGCTCAGAATACTGCCAAAGACCGATCCAAGCCTGCGCTGCACTCAGCGCAATCTCATTGCCTTGCACCATACGACCAGCCTGCGCTGACAGGGCCAGCGCAGTGGAGCGGTTCATCGCTGAAGCGGAGGCGCCACCATCGTACACCAATTGGGACAGATTTAAACCACCGGCCACACCGGTGGTCGTATCAGTATTTGAGCCTGTCTCGCGAATACCACCGATGTTTGCGTTCCCTGTAAGCTGCGGACGGCGCACGCTGGCCACCACACCCACCTGCCCCAGCGCTTCGGCCTCAAGCGCTAGTGCGCCAAGATAGCCCCCATTGGCTGACACCGCACCGCGCAAGGCTGGCGCCAGCCCTTGGGTCAGCACGATAGGTTCTCCCCCTGCCCCAGATGCCTCCGAGGCATACGTCGTCAGGCGCTCTTCTACTGTCGTGCGCATCTCCGACATTTCAGTCGGCGCGTCGCAACTTGCCAGAAACACCAAGGCTGCGGCGATCGTATAAGGTTTTGCATGCATGGTCTGTCCTGACACTCTCTCTTCACTCATCCTTCGCAATACCCGATTTGATTTACCGTTGCGATACTTATTCGTTATTCGGACGCGGTTTCTGACTGCAATGGCTGAAGTCCCGCCTTGGCAATCTCCGCTTTCAGCGATTGCGCATAAGCCGCTTGCGGGGTTTGATAAACGGCAATTTCTTGTCGGATTTTCTGCATCTGGCCTTCCAGAAACTGCAGGCTCGCGAGTTGCGCCCGGCCATTCTCGGTCAGGTCCTCAGTGTGGTACTCGATCTCGTCGATTGTGATCTTTGGCATGGCGCCTCTTCCTTTTTATTAATCGTCGCTGAACAGCGCGCCCAGATCGACCCCGGTCCGGCCTTGTACAATTTCTGCTTTCAGATCCGAAATATAGGCGTTCTTGGCTTTTGTCAGCAGCGCCTTTTGGTTCGACAAACTCTGAACCTGCAAATGGGCGAAGCTCAGGCGCTCAACCAGTGCCCTGCCCTCAGCTGACAGCTCGCCCAGATCATACTCAGCACCGTCCAGGCGAAACAGTTTCGTCATGGTGATGGCGGCACAGACAAAAGGGGCCTGGCCATCTGATCCAGTTCTGCCTTCAACGCACTCGCGTAGGCCACATGCGCTGTTTGGCTTACTGCCAACTCACCGCGCAACTGCTGAAGCCGCGGGTCAACAAACCGGAGCGAGATCAGGGTGTCGCGCGCAACCTGCGGCAATTCATCAAAATCATAAGCAAGGCCGTCAAGCCAGACCAACGGTTTTTCAATATTTTGCATGACGATCTCCATCCGTATTATACGCTAGAACAAATCGGTTAATAAAAGATTTTTGACGGAACAGCAATAGCCTGTCATTTTCAATTCCAACACCGCCATATCACAGAATAAAGTTTTCTGCGGTAAGGGTATTAACATTTAAACTGTTAAAGTAAGCAATTTGAGTGACCTCATCCACTGATATAACACCATTGCTATTAGCGTCATTAAGCTATGATCACAATCAAGCAGACGGATGAATTTGCTCGATGGCTCACAGGCCTCAGAGACTCTCGGGCAAAGCAAAAAATCGCCACAAGGCTGCAGCGTTTGAAGTTCGGTCACTTTGGCGACGTCGAGCCCGTCGGGGGTGGTTTGAGTGAACTGCGCATACATGAGGGCCAAGGGTACCGTGTGTACTTTTCGGCAAAATGGGCAGAAAGTCATCCTGCTTCTATGCGGCGGCAACAAGAAGACGCAACAGCGCGATATCAGCCGCGCCCACGAAATCATGAAGGAGCTCAGCAATGGCAGTTGAAATCACCGACTTCGATCCGGCCGCCTATCTCGATAATGACGAGGCGATTGCGGCTTACCTGTCTGACGCCTTCGAGACCCAAGATGTGGCCTTCATCAGCGATGCTATTGGCGTGGTCGCGCGCGCAAAGGGCATGAAGCAAATTGCGCAGGAGGCTGGGGTGAGCCGTGAAAGCCTCTACAGGGCACTCAGCAGCACAGGCAATCCGGAGCTAGGAACAGTGCTGAAAGTTCTGGCATCACTGAACATCAAGATCAGCGCACAGCCACTGTAGAGAACGACATAAGACATACCACCACCTACCAAGGGACCGCCGACGACCTGAACTGGCAGCGCCGCTTCGAGCATCTCAAGAGCCCGCTCAAGATCGGCAACCGCAAGGCGCAGATGACCTCTGTGCAGCAGCAGTTCTCGCGGGTGTGAGGCTCTGCACATAAGAGGCACACAAAGTATGCGCATGATTGACGCGCACCCTAACATGCAGTACGGTTTGCGCAGCTGGAGGCCGACATGAATGCTCAACCGAAAAAAGCGACCAATTTAACCCTAGACAGTTCGCTAATCAAAGAGGCCCGAGCCTTGGATGTGAATCTGTCCCGTGCGGCTGAAGAAGGCCTCCGCGAGGCTGTCCGACAGGCACGCGCAGATCGCTGGCGTGCCGAGAATGCGGAGGCGCTTGCCTCATCAAATTCCTGGGTTGAGCAGCACGGATTACCTTTGGCTCGTTACCGAGCGTTCTAATGGCCCAATACGACGTCTTTCAGAACCCGGAAGGTTCCGGGTATCTCCTTGATGTTCAGAGTGATCTACTGGACGGGCTTTCGACCAGATTGGTCATTCCCCTGCTACTTGCCTCACAGGCGCCCAGACCAGCCACCCGCCTCAATCCAGTGATGAGGATCGGTGACGAGTCGCACATCATGGTGACGCAGTTCATGGCAGCAGTGCCCCATAAGCTGCTCCAGACGCAAGTCACGAGCGCAGCATGGATGCGTGACGAAATCACCGCGGCCATCGACATGCTGACACACGGCTTCTGAGCCAGCCCAGCACGCAACGTGATAACATAACATCACCATCAATTCAGCCTGATTTGCACCCCCTGCCCTGCAGCGGCCTGCTCAGGCCCTAGCCAATCAGGAAACATGCGCAGATCCCAGCCCGCCTTGGCATAGGTGTTGCGCAAGATGTCCAGCACCGTGCGCAGATGCGGGTCGGCGAGTGGTATCTGGGCCTTGAAAGCGGCTTCACCAGAGAGGGTTACGGCAAGACCAGACGGTAGTTTGTTCATCTGGATCGTGGTGCAAAGCCAGCGCGGGGTATCAAGCTCGGCCTGCACCGGTTCTGCGGTTGGCTCGGCCTTGCGAGCTTGACGCACCCGCTCCTGCGTCATCGACTGGACGACATCAGTAGGAACGCCCTTTGGTGTTTGTTCCTCAAGGTGCTTTGCCACCACCGGTATTATCTGATCCATCAGCCTGCGTGTGAGATAAATCGCCTGCGTGCTACCGCTCGCATCTAAAGCATTCAAACAGATCCGGTCTTCGATCGGATCGTAACGTGCTGTGAATATCTGCACGACAAAGGAGCTCTCCCCGTCGGGGGAGGCTCCACTGTCGGGACCGTGGCTTTGCACAGCCATCAGGACAGGCTTATTCAGAGGCCGGCGCCGGATCGGCGACTTTGGCATTTGTTTTTTCCAATTCAGCCTTCAGCCCTGCGACATAGCTGGCCTTGGCCGTATTATAAACAGCGATCTCGTCTTTGATCTTGCGCATCTGAAATTCCAAAAACTGAAGGCTTGCCAGCTGTGCCTTGCCGTTATCGCTCAGGTCTTCGGTGTTGTAGTCGATGCCATCGACGGTAAATTTGGGCATGGGTCTTACTCCTCGTCAAACAGCGATGATAGATCAACGCCTGTTTTGCTCTTGATTATTTCGGTCTTCAGGTCCGCGATATAGGCATTCTTCGCCTTGGTCAGCAGAGCCATGAGGTTTGTCTTTTCTTCGAAAAGGCGGTCGAGCTGCTGCAACCGCGCCACGAGCACCTTGGCCTCATCAGAGGCATTGAAAAGGTCGTAGTCCTCTCCATCCAGGCGCAGGATTTGCGGAGCATCAGCCATCACTCGGCCGTACCTTCCAACTCAGCCTTTAAACTCTTGATGTAAGCAAAGCGAGCGGTCTGGCAAACAGCAAGTTCATTTTGCAGCGCCATCAGCTTGGCTTCAGCAAATTGCAGGCTGGCAATCGCGCCCTTGGCGGGATCGCTCAAAGTTGAGGCATCATATTCAACACCATCGATCACAATCTTCGGGGTTTTCGGTACCTCGGCTTGGGCCGTACTGGTTGTAATTACATCTTCGGCAGAATCGCTGACGATCTCGGTGATTTCATTGTCTTGAGTTGGCTTCGGTCGCGTTTTACGTTTTGTCATATTCTTGTCCTCTTGTTGATGGGTTTTTTCTAATCGCCTCAACCCAAGATAGCTGCTTGGGCAAGCAGACTGTTTTAAGATCATATCTCGCAATGGCTGTGGCACGGGCTGCCGCGCCACAGCGTGCGCGTTGCCCAGGATCGTCTAACAGAGAGCAAACCGATTTAACAAGACTGTCAACCGAAAAGAAGTCAACCAACAGACCGTTCTCGCCATGCTGGATGACTTCGCGCAACGGCGCGGTGTCGCTCGCCACGATAGCTGCACCCGCGCTCATCGCTTCGATCAAGCTCCAGCCCAGAACAAAGGGATAGGTCCAATACACATGGACGGTGGAAAGCTGCAGAAGCGAGACGAAATTCCCATAGGGCACCTGCCCCACGAAATGCACACGCGCCCAGTCTTCATCCGCAATATGGCCACGGACCTCATTGATGAACACCTGTTTCCACGAGGCCGCGCCGTTTTTTTCCATGGTGGGCTTGGCGCCATAGCTCACGCCATCCTCGCCCACGATGATCACCTGCGCCTTTGGGCGCTCCTTCAGCAGCTTGGGCAGTGCCCGCAAGAAGATGTGACAGCCCCGCATGGGCTCCAGGTTGCGGTTCACGAAGGTGATCACCTCATCCTCGCGCGTCAGCACCAAGGGTTCGTCCGAGCCGTTTTTGCTCAGCTTCAGCTGCACTTTGGGATTGGGCTGAATGGCGTCAGTGTCGATCCCGTCATGGACCACAGTGATCTTGGACCGGAAGGGTTCAGGAAAGGTGCTGGCCTGCCACAGCGTCGGCGCGATGGCGGCGTCGGCAACATCGAAATGCATATAGTTGTTAAGGTTCTTAAGCCTGAGGCGGCAGTTGTTGCCTGACACATCCTGAACCGGGAACTCAGGATCGAACCCGGTATCAGCCCCCTCTGCGAGATAGAAGAACTCGCAGAAGATGCCGAGCTTCGCCTTGGGCCAAACCTCCTTGAGAAACAGGCTTTCGCCCCAGCCGGGATGCGCGATGATGGCATCTGGCGTGAACCCCTGTTCCTTGAGCTTGAGGCAGGCCCGAAACGCCCCCTCGGCGCGGATGATCTTGGTCTCAAAATCCACCACCCAAGGATGGGTGCCTGGCGTCGATCCTTGGGTGACGACATAGGGCACCAGTTCCACGCCCTGCCACTGCGTGTCTTTCACCTTCTGCATGGTCAAAGCGACCACGCGGTGCCCGCCTTTGGCCAGTGCAGGTGCCAGATGCTTGAACTGACCGGGGAAACTTTGGTGGATGAAGAGGATGTTCATGGGTGGTTTCTTTGACTTTTCTGTGGGTGCAGGCGTGGCAGATCGAGACTTGGCAGCGGTTTGGAACAGACGATTGGCCGCGAACCCACGTTCGGTTAACCGCTTCTGTGCCACCGGGTCGCGATGCATGGCCTTGCTGCGGTAACGTTGCAGCGCCTTCAGCCCCTCATGCCGACCCGCAGCGGATGCGTTTGGCAAGGATATGGCAAGCGGCGCCAGATCATAGGCTGCACGTTCTCTGACTTCTTCTGGCAAGGCGGTTTTGGACAGATAGGCCTCGGCTGGCTTGAACGCACGGTTCAGGTTAAGGCCCATCATATAGCCACCTGAATCGCGCAGCTCGAAGCTGCCACCAGCCGTCTCAAGCAGCAGGGGGAAAAGCGGCGCAATCTCGGGAAAGACATGGTTGGGCCAGACTTTTACCGACCAATAGCTTTTCGCAATATTTGCGAAATGGCTGTAATCTTTGATAGCCACAAGACCCGACGCCTCAAAGGGTAGGATCTCGACCTTGGGCTTGCTGGGCACAACCGTGTCATTGGCGGCATCGACATAGAGCGTGCCAATCTGAAACGCGTTCTGGAAATATGAACCGCGCAGATCGCCCCAAACGCGGCGCATCTCGCCGCCCGCCGCCAGAAAACCTCGCAGCGCCAGACACCCGATCAGGATCGACCCTGACAGTTGATTGGCATCGACCGTCCCCACCAGCTTTTGAACGGCCTTCGAAATCTCAAGGCATTGGCTCAGTGGATAGAGTTTGCCGTATTTTTGAGGAGATCGTTGGGAAAGATCAGCATCCACAAGCCGCCGCAATGCAAGCAAGAACGCTTCAATCTCGGGCAGCGCTGGCTGCAGAAACTTCTCGGTTAACTCACGCGAGAGGCCAGGATTCGCAATCCCCGGCTCGGCTGGCAGCCAGCGCTTCACACCTTTCAAATCCCTCATATGAGTCATGCGAGCTTTGCCGCATCTGTTTTTGCAGGTTGTACAGGGTTAACGACAGCAGTGTCGGTAAGCTTCAACACCCCGACCTTCAAAAGCCAACCCAAACCGCGGAAGACCTGCGCTCGCCGTTCTGCCGCGATATCGCGCACCAGATCAACCGCCCGCGTAGAACCTTTGACCGCCGTGGCCAAGACCAACCGGACCTCATCCGGCGTGGGCTGAACAAGTTTAGCGAAATTGATCATCGCTAGGGTCCGCATAGCCTCCACCTGCGCGCAGAGCGCAACGACATCCGAGGCAGTGGCTTCCAAGTGGCTCGCTTCTGTCAGGACATGGGTTGGATAGGCTTCAAACGCTGCGAACGGATCCGGCCTGGCAGGCCAGCTTGACTTTGTGACCGTTCCGTCCGCTGCACGCTTGCGTTCTTCGTTTAGCTCCGCCCAGAGATCTTCATACTGAGGAATGATACGTGCCCAATCATAGACCTCGCGCGCACGCGTCAGCCCTGCCGTGCCCATCTTACGACGAAGGTCTTCACTTTCGAACAAAGCGGTGAATGCGGACGTGGTCGCTTCAACATCAACCGCTGTCAAGCTACACGCATGGCCGATGTACATGTCATAGGTATCGACCTCGAGCGCATGGCGCAGAGCAAGATCACCGCCCAACCCTGCCCTCGGCATGATCGTCGGCACACGGAATCCATCGACACCGTGACGCACCGTATCCTTGTAACCATCCCAGTCAGACACAACGACCGGCAGACCCGCAGCCATCGCCTCAATTGGTGAAATCCCGAAAGTTTCCTGAATATTGTCAGATAAGGAGCAGAAGACATCCGCGGCGGCCCAAGCCTTGCCGCGCTCCTCGGCTTTTCGGCCATCTAGAGTCACGGTATGGACACTAGGGCAGAGCTTTGCCGCTCCTTGCTCAAACGCCCGCTGGATAGACTCATTTCCATGCCAGCCGCATTCTATAAGCGTCACACTCTTGCCCGATCTCCGCGCCGCCTCTTCTAACGCCAGATACATGGGGAGCGGATGCGCCTTGGCATGAAAGCTCAGGCGCCCCATGAACATCACCACAAGAGTATCATCCGCGATCGACAGCGCTCGTCGTGCTGCCACCCGCTCCGCCGCGCCAAAAACGAAGTCTTCTGTATGAATTCCGAGAGGAATGACCTGTAGCTTAGGCAATACGGTCCGCGAGGCCCCTAGGCGATCACGCAGATAGTCAGCTTCACATTCCAGCAGGAACTCGACGTTTTTCTTGACCGCAGAACTTGTACAAATCAGCGCGTCCCAAGGCTGTACAGGGGCAGTGACGAGTTGGTTGATACTATCCATAGCGCGTGTGCTACTTGTGGTATGGGTGATACCGCAAAGGCTCCAGGCTCCATTCCCCCAGAAGGAACGCTGTCGTGCGTGGTCCGCAATGCCGGGACCAGGATGATAGACAACACCATGAGCACGCAGGCTACCAAGGTTCGACTTATCGACAACGGATACCGGCTCGTTGCGATTGAGGCTCTGGGCAACATCTGCAAAACTTTGCCCTTGTGCACGCTCCATTACTTGAACCGCAAACTTCTCGGCGCGACTATGCAGAAAGAAACCCCGCAGGAAGCTCTCACCAGCAGCATTGCGGCCCATCAATTTAGGGCCAGAAGTGGTATAGGCTTCAGGGTGATAGAAGATCGCGGCAGTCATTGCATCACAAACCCACGCGCACTAAAAAATTCAGCATAAACTTCTCTCCAGTCTTCACCGGCAGAGTTGATTTCTGGAAGATCATCAGGCTGTGGCTTGCCCTGTGGCACAGCCAAAACATTCATGTCACCAACACCGCGAAACACATCGACAGAGTTACCACGAAAGTTATCTGATCGGAAAAAATGCGCAAAATGCCAATAGCAGCGATAATTGCACCTCTGAAGAAACTCTATGGAAGAAACCGTCCCAGGCATCCGCTTGGCTTCAAAATAGATAACAGGAAGAAAATTTCTGATCGTATTTTTTGCCCCTTGAAACACATCCCATTCATGACCTTCGACATCGATTTTAAGCAAGGCAAGGCGGTCGACATGCAAGTCATCCAGGGCAATGGTTGGCACCAGATCACCGTCGAGGGACAGTGCTGTTGACCCAAAGTTGCCAGCATCGCCACCTGCATTAAAGTCCATCTTGGCAACGCCAGCCCGCTGGCTCACAGCAAGGCTCAGAACACGCACATTCGATATCTCGTTCAGAACCAATGATGTCGCGAGACAATGTCCAACCAAAGGCTGGGGCTCAAACGCGAATACTTGTCCAGCCGCTCCTACAGCGCACGCCATTGGCAGTGTCGTAGATCCAACATTGGCACCTATGTCTACTGCTAGATCGCCTGACCGCAAATAACGGGCCATGATGCGGTTTTCACCTTCGGCAAACTCGCCATAGTTAGCTAATGCAGCACCGATCACACGGTCCGCTTTGGGCCACACCATAATGCCGTGTCGACATTCCTTGATCGAGAAGGACGAAAGGCTAAGCTGCACTGATCTCTCCAGAGGACGAGCCGGCCTCGCCTTCAATACGTTTTGCATTAACACTACCAGCCTGTATCCAAATCTTGTATCGTCTGGCGTGGTACTGCTTCAAATCGCCAGACTGTATGAGCCGAGCAACCTCTTCTATTGCACGCGCTGGATTCGTCCAATCCAACCGCACACCGACAAGATTGTATTGCCACCATGCAAGTTGCTTTATTTGCGCAATTAGCTCTTCAGAGAACCGCAACCTGATGGGCTCTGCCGGTACACCGCCAACGATAGAGAACGGTTCCAAATCGTGCGTCACAACCGCACCGGAGCCGATTACCGCTCCATCCCCAATGGTAATTCCAGACTTTAACTTCGCACCAGAACCAATCCAAACGTCGTTCCCAATCCTTGTTGGAAGCACACGGGAGTAATCATGGACCGGCTCTGCATCGAACGGTGCAGCGAAAACGCGTTGGTAAGGAAAGGGTGATGTGGTCAGAGATCCATGGGGGTGTTGCGACAGCATCTGAACACCGTCTCCAATGCTGCAGTAACGGCCAACAGACACACTATGCAGAGAAGCGCCAGGACTGACATAACTGAATGCACCAATTTCGCTGTTTGACAGAGAGCAACCCGAAAACAAACGGGCTGGCTCGTTAAGAAAAACCTGGCCAGACAAATTCACAGAAGATGCAATTTGAAGCGCTGTTTGCATCAGCTCGAAAGCCTAAACATGTGGGGCTTCCCGACCGTTCTTCGGCGATCCAAAAGCCAACGACGAGGTAGGCGATGAAAGCAACGCGTCCATAGAACCCGTTTCCACGGCCGAAGTATCGGCCATCGTGCCTATTATGTCCGGAGCGACGCTCTCATCGATATCAAAGCGCAATTCCTGCCTGTCTTCAGACTGAAAGGCAGGAATGGTCTGATCCTTGCGCTTTGGCCCGCACCCAATGTGGAGGAAAAAGCGCGCCATCAAAGAATGAAATCACCTGAAGCCAGCGTTGTGGTATACTGATCATCAATCCAGATAACGAATTCTGCGGTGCTTGTGTCGCCATTTGTATCTGCCGCCAACTGAATACGCCCAGCATCTGAATCGTAAAACCAGCTAATAGAATTGGCGCTTAAAGAATTCGAGTTTGACACTGTAAAGCTCTGCAACCCCCCTATATTATCGTTGGCATCCATATTGGAAAAGTCCAGTTTGTCTTCAGAACCAAGTGGGCCAGCACCAGGCTTAAAGCCAAACAAAATATCTCCGGTTTCCGTCGTAAAATTGAAAACAGCTTTTTCTGATTCAGGACTCGGATTATTGTTAGCATTATATTCTTGGAAGAAAATCGTGTCTGCGCCCAGACCACCAATAAATACGTTTCCGTGAGCGCCCCCATACAATGCATCATCGCCAGAGCCGCCATAGAGAGTGTCAGATCCATTACCGGCTGAAATTGTGTCGTCACCAGAGCCCGCATAAATTTGTTGACTTTGAATATTTACAGTAATGTCGTCATCTCCGGCTCCAGCATAAATTGGCGATCCTAACGTGTTATTTGTATCCACAACCCTATCACTCTCGGAGGTAAATCCAGTGGTTAATGTTGTACTATCAAAATCATCCGGATCTGCAACGCCAGTTGAAACTACGGGTAGCGAATAAAAGTAAAGTGGATCTTCAGATACTATATCAGCAGCCGTCAAAGTTGCATTTTCGAAAACACCAACCAGCGTCACCTCTGTGATACCAAGAACTGCATCGTCATTATTTGCAGCTTCGAGGAGATAAGAGTTGCCATTTTCAGAGTTCGTTATTTGGAGCAAAAAGCTGGAATAAGGTGTGACAGAGCTAAACGCACCATTCGTTGCAACATCAATCGCCCCCCCCGCATCGAGTGCAAGCTGACCTTCAAGCGCCTGCAAAAGATCAAAAGCAGAAAGCGGATCCTCAACTGTTTCGAATAAAGTAGCCCCAGAATCCCGATCTGTTGAGAAATTGAAAGAGTATTTCAGCAACTCGTAACTACCCGCATTGAAATTAAAGCCCACATCACCATTCGCTGTCACCACATTAGCAGCAGACAAGTTCAGCTCTGATGAGGTATTATTTGATGTGATGAAGGTTGTTTCATAGGTATCAATACCCGTCGAGAAATCGGTGAAAGTATCTAATCCAGCGGAATTGGATGAGTATGTAAACACGTCAGCCCCACCACCGCCGCCGAGTCTGTCATTGCCCGCGCCACCGGTGATCGTGTCATTGCCTGCGCCACCAACAATCACGTTCGCAGAGGCATTACCCGTCAGGCTGTTCGCACCGTCGTTACCGT
>Ga0209532_1001669_pt1 | contig 16856 bp, 14 predicted proteins | sample COG_02_FD_184746 | JGI IMG/M metagenome (GOLD analysis project Ga0209532, IMG submission 184746) | Pelagic Microbial community sample from North Sea - COGITO 998_met_02 (SPAdes) (version 2) | ecosystem: Environmental > Aquatic > Marine > Neritic zone/Coastal water | place: Helgoland, sampling... | reverse complement strand
ATCAAGGCCCACAGACCACCCAGATAATATGACACCAAACCGATGAATAATGTGGTACCCAGGACTCCCATACCAATTACTACAATAATAGAAGGAGCAACAGCTATCCTGAAGTCCTCTCCGACCAACCAAGCGCGACCAACTAACCATATATCATTAATGAATGCGTCAACTTCATTTAACGGTGTAGGTCCGCTACCAAAAAATACATCTTGCCATTCAGTGGTCATATATAGCAATGGTAGACCGATGCGGCCAATAAAACTACCATCATCACCGCTTAGCATACTAAGAAAACGAACCTGCTGGGAATAAAGGATTAAAGCAAAAACAATTACTAAACCGAAAATACCCCATGAGGTTTTCTTTGATATTCCATTAGATTTTTTTCGCCCTCCATCACCTGATTTAAGAGTAAAGCTGAGTATTAAAAACGGGGCCGCATACATGATCATGGGTGATCTAATAAGTAAAGCGAATGCAATCAACCAGACTACAGACCTTACCTTTGAATATCCAGTCGATACATGAAGAGCAATCAACAATCCTATTACTCTACCGAAATTTGACGGTTCCGAAAAAAGACCCGTCGGTCTTGCTAAACCATACAGCTTCACATCTCTTAAATTATGCTCGAATAATTCTTTGCCATGAATCAAATTGCGCAGTTCATATATTCGTTCATACTGTAATAACTCTAATAAAGAGAAGGAAAAATATAAAATTAACACTACTTCGATTGACAAAGCCAGTCGCCGCGGGTTGCGGCTTAAAGACTCTATAATGTAGGTGGAGACAACAACAAAGACACCTAAAGACGATATTAAATTTACAAATGAAGGCAAGTCTAATGTGCCTGAAAAAATCGAAACGATAAATCCAAAAAAATAACAGAACAAGAAGATCGATACAAAAGCAAGAGCTTCTCTGTTAATTCTATACCGTAGCCTAACCAACATAGCTATGGATATCGCAAGTGATAACAAAATAGTTTGTGGAATAGCACTTGAAATGAAACTTCCAGCTGTACAAAAAAAGAGTATGCAAAGTATTGGAAAAAGACTTAGTGAATTACGTCTATTTTCGCCTCTAGTACTAGTTTGAAGTATTAAATTTAAAGTCATTTATTAGGCTCTTTTGTGCATCTTAAAGCCAGCAAATAGACCGCCATAAACGATACATCCACTCAGTGACACAAGCAACACACGTACGTATATATTGTGATTTTGTAGAAGGCCTTCAAATATTTGAGATAGAATCAAAACTAACATCCCAAAAACAGCCAACAAACCCATATTTACTATCCAAGTAGTAAACGAAAAGTTAAGCTTTTTACTTAATCTATAGACAATTAATGGCATAAGCCCGGTAGATGCCACCAACAATAAAACAGAGGCTTGGATGCTTTGCGCGCCTACAAGGATTATAGATGTCATCTGTATCAACGTTAGTCCAAAGTTCCATTTCCATGGGATGGAAAGATCGCCCAAAGCTTGAAATGTTGGAAATACAGTCTGACCAAAATTCAAGCCGAGCTGCATTAAAACGATCAAAACCAATATCTCACCACCGGAAGACCATTCGGGCCCGGCATATATCGTCAAAAAGTCACTGGGAGAACTCCCGAGTATTAGCAGAGGTACCATCATCACGGCCGCAATATAAAAATTGCATTTTTGGAAAACCGAACCTACCCGGTCTCGATCGTCTCTTATCACCGACAAACTTGGAAATATTACACTGTTAACAAGACCTGAGACCTGAGTGGCTACCATTTCAACAAGTCTCCTGCATAATACAAAAATGCCTACCTGCTCTAATGAAAAGAGTATTGAGAACAATACTTGGGGACTATTGATCCATAACACTCCAGACACAGAATTGATTGCAAAATGCTTTCCCGTTTTCCAGACATCAAAGAGCTGCGTTGAACTAAATTTTCCGAGAGGTATTTTTTTTCCAATTAGGCGATAGATCAGGAACTGGACTATTCCAACAAACCCAGTCAACGAAAACAGAGCCAGAAGTGGACTCCAGTATACAGCAATGAGTATTGCGGTAAGAGCTGATGTAAATGTAGCTATGGTGGTTATCAGAGCGAATAGCTTAAAGTTCAATTGTTTTTGTAACCACGAATTTTCAACTACTGCGAGGCACATAATCGGCAAGGTAATAAACCCAAAAGTTAGTCCCTCTTTGATATTTACTGGCACAGCGAAAATGTCAGTACCAAAAATCACGCCATATCCAGCTAGCGCTATTGACAATGGAAGGAATAACGTAATAAAAAAGCAAGCGTTTAAATGGCCCTGTGCCATTTCTTTTAGACCGATCAGACTCTGACCGCACAACCCAACAATCAGTGAGTAGCAGCCAAAAATAAAGACCCACACAACACCATAAATGCCAACAGTTTCAGGCCCCGCAATACTTGCTATGATCCCAAGGCTTAAAATGGAAATCAGAGCTCTAATTAAGAGGCTCAGTGATTGCCATCGGAGATTCTTTAACAGATTAATAACGAATGGATCGTTGATTTTTCCCCACATAAAACTAACCAATAGATTGCGTTGAAGGACAAAACAGCTAGCTTAGAGGTTTTTCAATGCAAACAACCGCTATCATTCGGTAAGTCTACGTGAAAGTTCACTCCAATCTAACCAGATATCTAAGCTAATTAGACATTTAAAATACACTACGGAAAGAATCCTAAATTACTTCCCCGACACTGGAATATTTTGGGCTATTAGAATATCTTTTAGCCGCTCCGCAAAAAGTCTATTTCCAAAATCATTCCAGTGAGTATCGTAGGGATGAAAATGGTCAGAAGAAAATTCAGCATGATCTAGCGAGCTACAAACAACATCTTTATTGATGTTATCCTTAAAAAATGACCACATTTCATCGTAGCCGGCTCTCAACTTTCTCAACGCTTTTGTCTTTTTGGTAAGTGGGACACTATCTTCTTTAATCGGCACTCGCACAACAACAACCTTATTGAATGTGCTGAAAAGACCATTCAACAAACCCATTTGTTCCAAAGAGAATTGTCTACGCCTCTGATCTAAGTTAAAAGCATTATATGTGGTATCAAAATGAAACTGTTTTTCATCCCACTGACAATATAAAGCTTTACCTGTCACCCATTTAATTAATTCTTTAAGTACCCACTTTGGATATAATCTTAAGACGGATATTATGTCAGTCTTCCATCCTTGCTTAGCAAAGATGGTTTTTCCCTCTTTGTAAGCAGCATGATAGCTCTCTGAAATCCGCCACACATTTGGATGATAGAGATAAACTAACGTATCTCGCTTACCTTTGTGCAGATCATCGATCAACATAACACTGTTAGCAATACCCACAGGCATTGCCGCGTTGAACCACAGTGAATCGTCCAGGGCAAGATCATACCAATTTTTACCCTCGTCAACGGACATCCCCATTGCGAAAGATGTGCCCAAAACAACATAAGCTGCATCCGTTTGCGCCGTACCGCGCAGCCCGAGCTCGTTTGTGCACAATGTAAATCCCAGAACATCTCGTGCTAGGTCTAAATTTGGATAAAACTTTATTCCATGGCGGTAATGAGGTTCAAGACTTGATAGCCACTTTATACCACGCAACGGATTGGAGAAGTTGATTAGCTGACTGCGTGACCCAAATAAAAGTTTTAACATCAATTTTCTCTTGACCTTAATATTTAAAGTTATTAACTATTACACAAGGAATATACATTCATACCGTTACCTATATCACTTACTCAACTTAGTAATACTTAGAATGCACATAAAAACTCCCACAAACAAAGAATTTGCAATGATTGTGACATCTAACGGACTTTTAAAAGCAAATATAATTAAGGTAAGAGCAACCAGGCTACACAATGCGGAACCTTCACCCGTCCTTATCCGTAAACCATATATGTAAAGCTTTGAAAGACAATATGTCACTAACCCACCCATAAAAACTCCACCCACCAATCCAAAATCCATTCCAAAATCGTGAGCAGATGTTGTCCACGGTCTGATTGCCAAATATCCCTGACTCGAAATTAAGGCTTCAAGAATCACCCTCGCTTGCTGATGATAATTTACGTCAGAAATTAGGGCCAACAGCTTTGAAGGTACTGAAAAACTATATGCACCAAAAAAATACAAATTATGAGTCTCTAACTCTTCAATAAGATTAGTCATCTTGACCATAGGAGTTGAAAAATAGTCGGCAGCAAAAGCAACCGATGCAAGACCCGGTACAAATTCATCTAGAACTTTGACATATCTTGATATTTCCGAGGGATGTCGGTAGGTCAAAAATAAATCATAACTGCTGTACTCAGCCCCGCGCAATACAGGGAATATCACCATAAAAAACAGTCCACAACACACAACAGCGGCAGATAGTAATATCTTTTTCCCACGCTCACTGAGTAAGCTGTGCTCGGAATTTTTATTCCTGAGCATACTTCGTGAATATATTAAAGTGAAAGCCTCAAAGAATATTACCGAGCGACCGACGATCATGAGGGTCTGCATGCAAAGTGTGATTAAAACTGCACTGGCCAAAAAACCACACCATTTATGACTTTTTCGGGTTTTATCAAATGATAGTGCTGCAAAGAAAGCTAAACCACTTACAAACGCCATAAGGGCATCGAGTAAAGTTGGAACGCCTACCTCATCCCAAGAGTCCCAAAACAAATTTCGTAATGAGCTGAAATCTGTAAGTAACATAGGAAGAATACGCACTAAATTACTGATAGCAAACCCAAAAAACACTAAGCATGCTAGGATCATGACATACTTTGATATTACATTAGGTCTTCTAACTTGATGAGCAACGAAATCCTCATGTGTACGCCGAACCCTCGCAGCAGCGAAATATATACCTAAAACACAAGACAAAAAATAAACGCATATATATGCTAAACTTCTCGATGTAAGCACAACATCATAAGTGATAAACCCCATAGCAATGATGGCGGAGTTATAGAACCAAAAAAACAGAAAAGTCTAATCAGAACACGAGCTACATCATGGAAATATTTCGAAACTACCCAAACGAAAAGAGTCAAAGACAAAAACAAAATATTATAAAAATAACCTTCTGACATTCAGTTTTTTTACCCATCAATCTCCAGCAAAGATCCTTGAGCACTGTTGACCCGACTAAGACTCAGTCAATGGCAATCATTATTGGAATTTTTTATATGCAGTGGCCAAATTATTTTCGACCAACCCAGATATAGCAGCAACACCCATGGCATAAATAGCCTCAAAGGAGCTGCCAGCAATATGAGTGGTAACAAGTACATTCTCATGGTGGATGAAATCCGTGTTTAGAGGAGGCTCTTCTTTGAGAACATCAAAGGCTGCTCCAGCCAGATGACCAGAACTTAGCAATTTCATTACCGCATTTTCATCAACCAATCCACCTCTAGCACTGTTAACAATATAAGATCCTTTCTTCATACTCATGAGCATGCCTTCATCGATGATGTTTTCAGTAGTTGAATTCTTTGGGATATGAACACTCAAAACATCAGACTCTTCTGCTAGCTTGGTAAGTGATACTTGCTGTAACCCATTTTCTCTCGCAAACAAAGATAGGTCTTCAATATCACAAATTAAAATTTTGCAACCAAACCCTTTCAATAATGTCACAAGCGCCTTGCCTACGTGCCCGCATCCTAGAATTCCATAAGTAAGAGATGACAACTGATATCCCTTAATTTGTTCCCAACGCCCATCGGAGGCTACCTCCATCGATTTAGAAATGTTTTTTAGCATATTCAACACCATGGCTAATGTATATTCAGCCACATTTTGTGCATTCACTCCGGGTGTCCAACCGAGTTTAACACCATGCCTATCCATTGCATCTAGATCTAGCTTATCTAAGCCAACGCCATATTTTCCAATAAACTTGAGGTTAGGGAGCCGGCTCAAAACATTGGTATCGATGATCTCTAGAGCAATGATAGCGCCATCACACCCCTCCAAAAAGTGTACTAGGCTATCCCCGGAAAGAGAAAGCCCATCATCGTTAAACTTAACATGCTCGTACTCTTCAAGAAGCTTAGAGCGCAGTGAGTTATTCTGGCTAAACGACCTTGAACATACAGCAATTTTATCAATTTTATTCATTTTTAAGTCAGTCCTTACATTAGAAAAATTAATCGTTAGGCTTTTAGGTTTAACCCACGCATGATGCTCTCTACCATCAGGAAGTCAGCCTCATTGCTAATTTTTACCCCATGTAGCGGATCTAATGGAAATAATAATCTATTTTTTCCCAAATAAGCCGAACCCATTTCTTTGTAATTGCTAAGGAAGCTAGATGTGTCCCAAATAGTAACAGCCCAATTTAAAATCTGAATCTTCCTATTATTCTGAGTTGGCTCTAATTGAGTAGTCACATCAATATTGACGGGTTGTCCATCACAGAATGTTTGCATCTGAGTTTCTTCGCAGGAAATCAACGTATCGCAATCACTTTTCTTGAATTCATCGAGGGCGTTGAGCACATCTTTTGGGGTCACTAAAGGACAGACAGGGTTTATCATAACAAGAGTATCGACCTGAATATTCTTTATAAAGTCTAGAGTAAACATATCCCCTGTAGCATCATCTGAAGAGAGTAATTCTGACCTCCGATATTCCTTGGCACCCAAATCTGTTCCTATTGCCAGCATATCGCTGGAATCAGAATTGACAAAAACATTCTCAGCATTAACGCACTGCAAGGCACATTTGACAGCATAACTCAAAAGAGGTGCTCCACATAGATCACGTAAATTTTTAGCCTTCACCCTTTTACTCCCAGCTCGGGCGGGAATATTTACAACGACTTTGCCTAAATCTCTCATAAATTTACTCTATACAGTTGCTGTTCAAAATACTCTTTTATTATTAGATGAATGTCGTTATCTAAATGGAGAGTGGTTTTAAACATTTCGCCTAAACCTCTGGTCAAAATAACTTTTACTTCGCTTCCAATATTTTTTTTGTCCCTCTTTAAGGCTTCAAAATACGCATCAATATCAAAGGGAGGTATCGGCATAGCACTACAGATTTCGTGCAACATCGGCCTTATGTCATTCCTTACGCTTATATTAATCAAGCCTTTTTTCGCCGATATTATATTCGCAAGATCTATACCATAGGCTACCGCAATTCCATGAGGGACCGCGAACTTAGTTGCTGCTTCTAGTGCGTGCCCAAAAGTATGCCCATAATTAAAAACATTACGTGGGCCTTGGTCAAACTCATCTAATTCGATCATTTTCTTTTTGATCGATAGACTTTTCCAAACTAGATCCTGCAGTGTGGCAATGTCATTTTTCGCTTTTTTGATTGTGTCAATAAAGGTTACTGGCTCTATGCTCCCATCTACTAGGAAATAATGCATCATTTCACCGAGCCCAGAGCATATTTCTTTGATATCTAGAGTGCCGCAAAATGACATATCAATAAATATCTTACGCGGCGGGTGAAACCCACCTAATTGATTTTTATACTGACCAAGATTGACTGACGTTTTACTGCCTATACAGCTATCACACTGCGTCAAAAGATTGGTTGGGAAAAATATCCAGTCGACACCGCGGAACATAATTGAGGACGAAAACGAGGTGATATCCTGCGTAATACCTCCGCCGATAGCTATCAACCTATTATTCTTAGAGAAACCTGAACTGATTATCTCTTCTATTGTTTCCCCAATCTGGATATAACTCTTAGAGTCTTCACAGGCATTTAAAAATATAGTTTTGTTGTTCTTTATTAAAGGTAATATTGATGGATAAAGCTTAGTGACATTTCTATCAACTATAACCACATCCCCTGCTGCCAATTCATTAGTTAATGCGTCTTCCCAAGATTTAAAAGTAACATCATATTGACCCCGAAAAGAGCTAACTGTAAAATTTTCAAACAATACTAAATCCTCCGTCAATGACAAAATTCTGCCCTGTAATATAGGTATTTTTATCACTACATAAAAACAACACTAACTCAGCTATTTCTCTGGGCTCAGCCATTCTATTACAGGGAATCTTAGTCTCTAGGTCAGCTATCTCTTCGACCGTTAAGCTGTTCTCGGTCAATTCTGTAGCCGTAAATCCAGGAGAAACCGCGTTAACAAGAACGCCAGAAGCAGCCAAATCAACAGCCAACGAACGGGTGAGACCAACCAGAGCAGCTTTTGAGGTTGAATAGGAAGCGCGACCTTCCCTAGTGACATTACTCCATATCGATGCAATATTGAGAATGTGCCCGCCCTTTTTCATCATCATTTCACCAACAATTTTTGATATCTCAAATGGGCCGTTAACATTGACTTCCATAACAGATCTAAAGTCTGCTAGGGAAATATTCTCAATCCTATCAATTTTGTTAATACCAGCATTGTTGACAAGCACATCCAATGATCCCAAGTCTCTGAGGTATTGGGTAAAAGTCATTACGGATTCTTGATTTTCTAAATCCAATGACACATAGCTCAAATTGTCAGGTGCATTCTTCTGCAGAACATCAAGATCAGCTTGCTGCCTCCCTGTACAGATAACATTTGCACCCTCAGCGACAAACATCTTAACGATCTGCGCTCCAATGCCTCGTGTTCCACCAGTTACAACAACATGCTTGCCGATAAGATTCATTTATTGTCCAACCTGTAAACTAATTGACCATCATACTTTAGGGTTACCACGTCACCTCTATTCATTTGTAGGCAAGAGGTTAGGCCACCAGTGCTAATCCATTGTCCAGCCTTGAGTTCGAAACCATGCTCAAATGCTAATGCTCTAAACTCTAGCGCGGCGTCAACCGGATGTAAAAGCATAGCATCTTGAGTGCCAGATGATTCTTGCTCGCCATTCAAATCAATAGTCACACAAAACTCTTCAGGAGGAAGTCCCTCCTGGCTTGGGCCCAACATAAGGGCCCCCGCAGCACACCGATCAACAACCAATGCAGCAACGCCAGCCGACGGTAAATCCGAAAATACAGAGTATGGAAATTCGATAGCGACGGCCCATTGGTCAAAGATCAAACCAGGGTCATTGCTATCAGTATTTCGCTCATCTGCGCCAAAGCTAGTCAAACGAACAGCCAGCTCTGCCTCACCCTTAAGTAAACGCAAATCAGGCATCACTCCCTGAACGCCCATCACGGTGGACAACTCAGATACAAAGATAGGCCCATAATAGGCTTCGCCTACATTAAAGGCATCTTGAGTTTTTTTATTTGTTCCACCTAACTTCCAGGCAGCAACCTTTTGATTATTACCCTCTAAAAATGACTTAACAAGCTTATAGGCTTCAATCAGACTGATATCTTGATTTAATTCAGCATAAGGAACTTGTTTTTCCCCTTCACGAAGCGTAAGAATCGTTTTGATAATCGAAGCACTTTCTTCCATTTCTGTCATGAAATACACCTAGTAAACAAGACTATATTTACCAATAAATATCTAACTAAGTTTCGTAGACGTATTTACCGATCACGGCATCAATCACAGTCGTTAACCAAATCATGTGAATACATTCGACAATATTATAAGCATGGCTATCTACCCAAAACCCGATATCAGAATGTTCTCTAAGGGCGTTATCATCGTATCTGCCAGTAAACGAAACCACTTTCAAACCCATCTCTTTTGCAACCTTAGCCGCATTTACCACACTGGGTGAGGTACCACTTACGCTCGTCAGTACAATGACATCATTTGGGTCTGAGTAGTGCTTTATTCCCTCAGCCATCCAATTGTCATAACCAAAGTCATTAGCAAAACAGGTTATTAAATCTGCTTCATTGAATGTTATGCCTCTTACTTTTGCTTGCTTAGTGAAATCAACCGCACCATGCGCAGATATAGCTGCACTCGCACCATTTCCCGCAAAAATCATCTTACCATTAGCTTGCTTAACTTCTTTAGCCAAAGCTTTGAACTCTTCAAGCAGAGGGTAAATACTTTTATCAAATGCTAAATTTTTGTAGATATCATAATACTCGTCGTAAAATTCACTCATAATTTGCTCCTTAGTTGAGGCTATTAGTTAGCCAAAAGACACGTGCGGATGGATAGAGAGACCCAATGATCTAACCTAAGGCACTAAATCCATACCGCGGACCTATAGACACTGTCTATAAGCTTTGTTACTTTTTTAGCGTCTTGGTAGTCGGCGTAGCTGTATGGTCGACCTTCTAGGCAAGAGTCTACGAAATCAACCATCTCGTATTCCCATGACATATTTTGCTCATAAAGATACTCAGCATCACCTTTATAAGCTGCAGTTGCAGAGAGGTTTGGCTTAACTACGAGGCGCTCGTCTCCATAGTTACCTGAATTAGTTCTTAGGCCATTGAGAATAATACTGCCATTTTCCAAAAATATCTCTAAGGAAAACAGATATCGCCATTGAGTGATCGTACTGTGCAAGGAGGCAGTGATTTTTCTACTTTTCGAAGCAAAATTTACGAACGCATTATCTTCCACACCCGTGACATCCAGATAGCTATTACTCAGTACAGCACTAGCGAAGTCGAATCCGCCTGAGAACTCATTCATCAGATCAATCAAATGAATTCCTTGATCAATTAAAATCCCCCCGCCATTCAGTTCACGATTACATCGCCAAGTTAATTTGTAGTTCTCATCGACTTCCTTACCATAACGACCACGCATCCATAAGACATCACCAAGAGAGCCAGAGTCAATGATCTCACTTATTTTACGAATGGATCCATGCTGCCTATGATTAAAGCCATAAGCTAAAACAATATTTTTATCTAGATAGGGTTCAATAACCTTAAGCTCTTCATAATTAATGGCAGCCGGTTTCTCACAGAAAACATGTTTTTCTTGGGACAGAGCAGTGACCACATATCCAGGCGCAAGCGCTGGAGGTACACTTATAAGAACCGCATCTACTTTAGAAAGCATGCCATCTAAGTCATCGTATTTCTCTATCTCACCAGATGAATCTACATGCGGATCATAAAAACCAGAAACAACTACACGGGGATCGTTTTGGAAAATACCTAATCTGACATGAGAAAATCCACCAAAACCAATAAAACCAACTTTAAGCACATCATCACTCATCTAAGAGTTATCCTTTTTTATATAGAATGCAAGAACCTAACGGAAACCGATAAGCTGATACTTTGATAATTGTTGAGAAAAACTTCTAAAAAAAGTTAAACGTTGGAGGCCATCGCAGAATTCACAACGTTATATAAAAAATCAATTTGCTGAGTAATATCAACATGATGATTTCCTACAAAAAGACCACTAGAATCGATATATTCTGAATTCACTAAATCACCGGATACTTCATAATCAAAATATTCCAAAACCTCAGTATTCTTGAGAAAATTGCCTGTCACGATCGGACGGCATTCAATTTCGTTTTCGGCGAAAACTGCAACTAGCTGCGCCCTAGTAATAGGACAATTTTCTTTTAGAATCAACGCGAAACCAAACCAACTACTTGAACCAATTTCTTTTTGAATTTGGACATACGGATGATCGCTGAACAATGATACAAAATATTCAGCATTTTTAATTCGGGTAGCGATGAAATCAGGGAGCTTCTTAAGCTGTTCGATACCAATAGCACCACTCATTTCGAGGGGTCTTACATTATATCCTGGCAAGACAAACTTAAACGATTCTTCAAAGGGATCTGCGTTTTTGACTCCCGACACCAAATTTTCTTTTGGTAAGTTACGCGTCCAACCATGTGCACGAATACACAGTAGTATATGGTACAGTTCTTCATCGTCAGTCAACACGCAACCGCCTTCCATGGTTGCAATATGATGACTAAAGAAGGAACTAAATGTACCCATCAAACCGAATGACCCAGCTTGCTTACCATCGAAAACTGCTCCCAGTGACTCGCAATTGTCTTCCAAGAGAGTGATTTTTCGATCGCCAATCAGCTCCTGCAAAGCACCAAAATCGTTCGGATTTCCAAGAAGATTGACAGCAAGTATTAACCTTGTCTTATCGGTGATGGCACTTTTAAGTTTGGTCATATCAATATTTAGAGTGTCACGATCTATATCGACAAACTTGACCTTAAGTCCATACTGCTGCAGCGGAAAATAAGTCGTTGACCAAGAGACCGCTGGGACAATTACTTCGTCGCCACGAACAAGCCGACGACCTTTGTCCTTAGTAAAGAACATCGCCGCTATCATTAACAAATTAGCTGTTGAACCTGAGCTTGTCATCACGGAATACTTAGAACCAAAATACTGAGCAAAATCAGCTTCATATTTATGCACTTCATCTCCCATCGAATATTTATCCGACTTAATAACACGATGAATAGCATCGACTTCTTGATGATCCCATGTGCTGGAGGCTAACTTATATTTCATACGGTACCCTTATGACCAATAAACTATTGAACTGAAAACTCATAAATAAGTTATTAATGAGGCTGACGTATGTCAGCTTTCAGCACGATTTTTAAATAAAATCTGCATTTCATTAAATGTTTTTTCTAGGCCACGTGACAAGTCAAACTGGGGTTCCCAATCGACAATTGACCGAATTAATGAGATGTCTTGACAAAATTCCATATGCCCAGATACAGGAATATTTTGATCATCGATTGATATTCCAGATAACTTTTCTAGATGATCACATAACTCATGAACTGATGAGCTTACCCCACTACCCACGTTTACCGGCCCTGAATAGCCACTCTCAATAAGCTTCAAAACGGCGTCCACAGCATCATCGACAAAAACAAAATCCCTTTTTGGCGCTTTATTCCACACAGATGCCTTGCCATTTTCAAGTAATTTCCATATCAAGGATGGTACTATATCTGGCCTATAGAGCGCTGTTGGTCCGTAAACATTACTTATGCGGACATCAATGATCGGAAAAATATCTCTGTATTGCTCTGTAATCAATTCAGAAATATATTTACTCATAACATAGTTATTGACGGACGGATTTCGCGGCTGTTTTTCATCACAAGGAATCACCATTCGTGAAGAGTCATATTGGAGCATGGTCGTAAAATTAATAATTTTATTAACCTTGCGACCCGATTTCTTGAGATATGATAAAAAGCTTGATAGCGCTAGAACGTTCTTTTCTATAGCCATCGTAGCGTGTGAATTGAGTATTTTATGATCGGAGCTTCCGATTAGAAAAATGACATTCTCAAAATCCACTAAATCCAATGGACTAAAATCTAAATCACTGCCGATTTTAATAAACTCATTAGATAGATCACTAGACAACTCAGACCTTCCAACTGCAACTATAGAAGGATCGTACTTTAGAAATGCTGGCCCTAAAAAACCAGTAGGACCAATTAGAATTGTTTTATTTTTCATATTAGACATTTTTTGAACTCTCAATATCGTAAATTTTTCTAATACCGGCAGCTAAATCAAGAAAGTTCAGGCTAGGCATAGATTCCTTAAGGGCGGTCGTGTCAACATCTTTTCTATGCTGACCATTTGGCTTACTTGAATCGTATTTAATACTTAAATGTTCTGCATCACAGGCTTTAAGCGCAAGTAGCGCTATTTGATTCACACTTAAATTGATCTCGGGAGCCACATTAAATGAGCCAGTTTGCCCCTCGTTCACATAATGACTAATTACCCTCGCAAAATCTCCAGCATACATGAACTGGCGCAACGGACTTCCATCTCCAAACAGGGTGATAGCGCTTTCATTGTTTTTCTTCGCGAGAATAATTTTGTGGATCAAATCATTAACATAATGTGATCGACCTTTATGGGCCTCTGAAACCAGCCCAAAAAGGTTGCAGGGGATTAAGTAGTTGTAATTTACATCAAAACTTTCTTTATATGCTGTCAACTGAACCGCATGGCTTCTTTTGGCATATGCGTAAGACATTAAATCGGCATGTGGCGCTCCGTTATGGAGGCTCTCTTCTTTAATGGGGAACGAATTTATATTATCCGGGTAAATACAAGTACTAAGAATACCTAAAAAATTTTTCACACCACTTTCATAAGCATATTTTGTGATAATGGTGTTCATTAAAATGTTTTGGTCAAAATAAAGCGTTCTGTTATCAATATTATCGTGGAGGCTACCCACATACGCGGCTAAATGGATCACATAATCGAATTTCCCGCGCTCCATAAAGTCCTTAACTGCCTCAGGATTCATTAGATTAAGCTCAGAAGAAGACGGGCAATGTGCGCATGGCATCAGTTTGGATAACTCCTGTCCAACCATCCCGGATGCACCTGTAATAAGAACTTTCACAATGTCACACCTCTCTAATATTTTATTCGACGCCAACTAAAACATGATGTCCATGACTTTTCAGTAACACATCTCTCTTAGCCGCGCGCAAGTCCTCTGCCACCATTTCCGCACACATTTCTCGTGCAGTTATCATAGGCTCCCAACCTAGAATACTTTTAGCTTTCGCGGGATCTCCTAGAAGGGTTTCAACCTCGGCGGGTCTAAAATATTTAGGGTCTACGCGACAAACAACATCACCTACCTGCAATGATGGAGCATCATCCCCTGTAAGGGATTCGACAACAGCCACCTCATCAATCCCATATCCCTGAAACCTTAATTGAATTCCAAGATCCTCGGCCGTCCACTCAATAAATTGCCGGACCGAATACTGAACGCCCGTGGCAATAACAAAATCATCAGGCTCATCAGTCTGCAGCATCATCCACTGCATCCGAACATAGTCTTTGGCATGCCCCCAATCGCGTAATGCATCCATATTACCCATATATAGACAACTAGCTAATCCCTGAGCAATGTTTGACAATCCGCGTGTGATTTTACGTGTAACAAACGTTTCGCCGCGACGAGGAGATTCATGGTTAAACAAAATTCCATTACAGGCGAACATTCCATATGCTTCCCTATAATTCACCGCTATCCAATACGCGTACATCTTTGCGACTGCATAGGGTGAACGGGGATGAAATGGCGTCGTCTCAGATTGAGGGGTCTCCTGCACAAGACCATACAATTCAGACGTAGATGCTTGATAAAATTTTGTCTTGGTTAAACCAAGAAATCTTATGGCCTCTAACAGCCGCAGAGTTCCCAAAGCGTCAATATCTGCGGTATATTCAGGCACTTCAAATGATACCGCTACATGCGATTGAGCAGCTAAATTATAGACTTCATCAGGCCTAACCAAATCGAGAATACGAGTTAAGTTTGATGAATCAGCTAAATCACCATAGTGCAAAAAGAAATTATTGTTATTTTCGTGGGGATCCTGAAAAATATGATCAATACGCTGCGTGTTAAATGATGAAGCACGCCGCTTTATACCATGTACCTCATACCCTTTATCCAAAAGAAACTCAGCCAAATAGGACCCATCTTGACCTGAAATTCCTGTAATTAACGCTTTTTTCATTTTTTAAACCTCTCATTAGCTGGATCTAAATAAAAAACTTTCTCAAACCAATTAGTGTAACCCAACGGTAATTTCGTCTTCACTAATCTCGAGGCTAAGAGCTCGATCTTCCGTATCTATCCTCAAATCTCACAATATCATCTTCACCAAGATAGGAGCCTGTCTGGATCTCTATAATTTCTAATTGAACCTTACCCGGATTTTCAAGCGCATGAATCACACCCACAGGGATATAGGTAGATTCATTTTCAGAGAGCATGAACGTTTTGTCACCATTGGTAACATTTGCCGTCCCAGACACAACCACCCAATGCTCTGCTCTGTGATGATGCATTTGCACACTCAACTTGGCACCCGGCTTTACGGTGATCCTCTTGGCTTGATATCGCTCGCCATTGTCGATCGAGTCGTATTTCCCCCAAGGTCGGTAGACCTCTCTGTGGTGCTCCCATTCAGTTCTTGATTCAGCCTTTAACTGTTGAGCAACAGCTTTTACATCCTGAACACTATCCTTGTGAGCCACAACCAACACATCTTTTGTTGACACAATCACTAGGTCATCCACACCAATTGCGGCAACTAACTTTCCATCAGTTCTTATATAAGAATTATGTGATTCATGAAGCATTACATCGCCGAATTTAGCGTTGCCATTACCGTCTTTTTTACTAATATCCCAGAGGGATGACCAGGACCCTATGTCACTCCAACCTGCATCCATGGGAACAACAACCGCATCATCTGTTTTTTCCATCACAGCATAGTCAATAGAATCACTCGGGCATGCATCGAAGGCCTGTTTATTGACCCTCAAAAAATCATTATCTTTTGAGGTGCCGTCCATTGATAACTGACAAGCTTCATAAATATCCGGACTATGCTTTTTAAGCTCCTCCAAGTAGCGGCTTGCTTTAAATAGGAACATCCCACTGTTCCAGAAGTAGTCCCCTGAGTCGAGATACTCTTTTGCGACTTTAGTGGAGGGTTTTTCGACAAACGCATCGACAGCAAACCCAGGACCCTGAGATTCACCCTTCTTTATATAGCCATAACCTGTATTCGGCTCATGAGCTACGATACCGAAGGTGACGAGCTTGCCAGCTTCTGCTAAGGGGATTGCATTCGTTACCGTCTTGGTGAATGCCGCTACATCTTGAATAACATGATCAGCCGCTAGAACCAGCAACAAAGGATCCTCACCCTCTGGTGATGAAAGGGCTGCCAAGGCGATTGCGGGCGCGGTATTACGACCCACGGGCTCTAAAATAATGGAGCCAAGTCGATCTATTTCACGAAGCTGCTCTGCCACAAAGAAGCGGTGCTCCTCATTACATATTGTGACTGCAGACTGAACATCCAAACCATCAAGCCGTTTAAATGTAGCCTGCAGCATGGTATCGTCACCATGAAGGGCTAAAAATTGCTTGGGGTGTGCTGCTCG
>Ga0209532_1001664_pt1 | contig 16900 bp, 31 predicted proteins | sample COG_02_FD_184746 | JGI IMG/M metagenome (GOLD analysis project Ga0209532, IMG submission 184746) | Pelagic Microbial community sample from North Sea - COGITO 998_met_02 (SPAdes) (version 2) | ecosystem: Environmental > Aquatic > Marine > Neritic zone/Coastal water | place: Helgoland, sampling... | reverse complement strand
ACTTTCTTCTAAATAACTATCTAGAAGGCATTGTTTAAACAGTGCCTTTTATGATAGCTATATCAAGCTATTCAATAGGAGTTGGCATATATCCTATGCCCGCTATTATTGTAAGACACAATAGAGGAGACACATGAATACACAAAAACAATTGTTGGCAGAAAACCCAACAGGTAACAAAGTATATCAAGGCACACGCGAGGAATGGCTCAACGATGTAGCCGACTTCTTTTACAATAAAATAAAAGAGGAATATGTTCCAGTAGTACCTAGAGAAAATATTAAATTATCTATGGGGTTCATGCCTACAGGTAACAAGATGGGTAACGCTATCGGTGTATGCCACTATGAAGGCCACTCTACAGGAAACTTTAGAGAAATCTTCATCAAGCCTACACTCGGAGCCAGTAACCTAGTCGAATGTATCGAGACAGCACAAGTTGTAGCCCACGAAGTTACACACGCAGTCTTACCACCTAAGACAGGCCATGGCCCAAGGTTCGCTAGAATAATCAAGAATTATCTAGGTGCCGAAGGTAAACCAACAGCTACTGTTGCAGGCCCAGGGTTCACATTGTTAGTCAAAGACTTCATTGAGAGCTTAGGTTATCTTCCACATTCAAAAATGTTAGAAGATAAAATCGGTAAAGGTTCGACTACAGTTGCAGTCAGATGCACAGGCGCAGAGAGTTGCCCAGGTTCATCAGACAAATCAATTGCCCAAGGTTGGGGATTGATTGCAAGAGTATCTATCGCAGTCTACAGAAAAGTTGGTGACAACTTCAGATGTATGGCTTGTGGTTCGAGTACTGTTGTAGAGTTACCGGAAAATCTTAGAAAAGATTACAAGTAAGTATATAGATAGCTTGTTGTTTAAACAGCGAGCTATCGATTATATTTATCAAGACACAAACAGAAAGGAGATATATGCAAGCATATATTATCACAGCTACAGACCAATTCTGTGGCTACAAAGACGCATTCAAGGTGACAGCCGAGAGTGCAAAGGACGCTATTGCAAAGTGGAGCAAGCTACAAGGTAAGCTAGGTATCAATGTAGAGTATCGTTGGCCTAACCCAGTGGCATGCAAAGCAGAGCATTTCAAACCACAGTTCATCTACCAAGACAATATGCCAGTTAATATGCGACACAGTGGCATAGAAGGCGATGGTGGCAGTGAGTACAATCACGAAGTAGTTCAGTGGAGTGAGCTAACTAGAGCAGAGAGAGAAGATGTTCTCGAATGGTTAGCCATGGAGAAAGAGACCAAAGACGATAAGTTGGTACCCTTTTAGTGTCGAGGGTTGACAGCTTGTAGCCTATGAGGTGTACTTATGGTGGTTTATTCATCCACCTTCCTTTTACCTTGTAGGCTACTGGGTGTAGATAGCAAGCAATTTATGTGAGGCAAAAGATACATTGCCCTGTATAAAAAGTCTTATGTAGATTGCTTGCTGTTTAAACAGACAGCAGAGACACAAAGAAAGTAGGACACAATGCCGGAAATAGAAAGAGATATGTATTGGTGGGAGAAGTATGTGTCACCAATAGATAAAGAAGAAAGACAAAAAACATTTTGTTCAAGTTGCAACAAGATAACTTACTCTAGCAAAGCAGATTATCAAAGTGAGTTTACTTGTAACGAATGTGGAGCAGAAGTACAGGAGGAAGAATAATGAAACTATATTACTTAAAGTATACGCAAGAAAGCGAGGCATATGTCTCAGCAGACAGCGAAGAAGAAGCAATACAAAAGATATCAGACTACACCGGTGGTGGTGGAGAGAATATGCACAACATTCGACTAAACGAATGTGGTTGGAGCGTTGAAGGTGAAGAAGGTGAGCTTAATAAGATTAAAGCAGACCATCCTAACGCACAATTCGACACGCATATTAACGAGTATGGTACTACATTTCAGCAACAGGACCAAGACTTCCTGTTCTATAATTAACCCAACAGGGAAAGCCATAGGGTAGGTATGGTTGTTCAGCCTACCCACATGGCTGTTTAAACAAGTAAGAAAAAAGAAGGAGGCATAATGCCAAAGCAATACCCGACTAACAATGGCCTAATAGAAATAGGCAAAGACAGTACCTATACATTGAATGAGTTCAGTGTTTGGTTAGAGATAGAGACAGACCCAACAGACCAAAGAAATACAGCAGTGATGATACATCCTGTTGCATTCGACAGTCTTATCAAAGCTATTGAGAAAGCTAGAGAGATTGGTTCAGTTGATGGCGACACAGCTACCGAGAAGTGGGACGCTGTTGTTAAGAGTGGAGAAATAAAAGGAGCAAAGTATGGGAGAACAAGTAGATACGCCACAGGACACAGTCTTCTTTAAGGTAACCAAGGTTGTTACCTATAAGTATGACTACCCAATGACAGAAGATGAGCTACATGATTGCAGACAAGATGCAATGAATGACAGTGACAACTTCATGGATAAGTGGGGAAACGATAACGATGCAAAGCAGACTGGTGAGGAGATACAATCCATATCAGTTCTCGATGCAGACGATAGTGATGGTGATAACAGTTGGTACATATAGTACCGACTGTTTAAACAAGGAGGAAAGAATGAGAGAGCCAAAGGAAATATCCATATGTTCTAAGTTTGACCTAGTCAGTTTTAAAAATGGTGATGTCAAATGGATAATGTATGACAGTAGAGACGAAGCAATTAAAAAGCAGACCGAAGAAGAGCTATCAGAGCCAACAGTCTTACAACACTTTAAAGTTGTAGGTACTAACGACCAAGGGTTCGTACTAGAGCTTGATGAAGGTATAGAGATAAAGTATAAGGAGGTATCAGATGAGTGAAAAATTATATTACAAACTGTTTTACTTTTCTTTAGACGCAATGGAGCTAACAGAAAACAAAGATACAGTTACAAAAAGAATAGGTTACAGGTATGCACGAAAAATATACGATAGATGTTTTTGGAAACTGTTTAACTATAGCCCATACGATTACACCATGAATGGAGAGATAGAAGATGAGTAACATAGAACAATTAGAAAATGAGAAGGCTAGGTTGCAAAAAGAAATTGATGTAATCAATCAGCTAATCGCACCAGGGATGAATGATAATGTAAAAACATTAATACATACCAGGGAAAAGTTAGCGACAAATAAAAAACTTGTATCCTTAGAGATACAAATAGAACGATGCAACATAGAGATACAAAGGATACTAGAAGAACATAACGCTATTTAAATAGTTGTTTAATATTCAATAGCTGTTAGTCTATAAGTATGAAATACATTGTAAAAAGTGTGAGCATATTTGACAGCAGTGTCTATGAGTGGGAGTTCGAAAACCTATTCGAGGCACAGGCTAAAGTGAGAGAGCTTAAAGATGTAGGTTCAAATCACTTTATGATAAAACTATACAGCAAAGTATCAGCAAGTATATAACACAAAACAATTAAGGAGGCAAGATGCCAAGGCCAAGGCTTGATTTCGCATCGATTGAAAGCATAAAACAATGGAGTATAGAGCTAGCTAACGCATGTGGTGGCAGTCAAATTTTATTTGGCAAAGTAAAAGCACCTAATGCAATCAAAGCAAACGCTCTATTAGATGAGTTCGCATTAGCATACGATACACAATTAGCAAGAGGAGGAAACGATGCCGGAGAAGAAGAATAAACTTTTAACAATAGAAATTCTTATTGATGAAAGCTTAGATAGAACAGCAGAGCAAAGAGAAAATTTTCTTAAAGGTTACATAAGCAGTATCCCTGGATGTAAAGTTATAAATACAAATGTAGAAGAAGCGGAGGTGATAGATTTATGACAGACCAAAGTACTATAGTTCTTAACAAACTAAGAGGAATACAATCAGAGATAAACAGAGCGCAGTTGATGTTAGAAGAAAAGCACAAGACACGCAAGCAGTTCATCGTTGATTGTTTAAACAACGACATTACAGTCAAACAAATAGCAGGTATTTTAGATATCAGTTTGGCAAGAGTATACAAAATAATGGAGGAAATAAATGGACGATAAAATTAAGAAGGCCTTAACAAAGCCATTCAGTAAAGACGAAGTGAAGGCACCACCCAGAGGTAAGTTCGGTTCTTATGTACCGCATCACCTAGTCACAAAGAGACTTAACGATGTTGCTTATGGTGAGTGGAGCCATCAATTAAAAGAAATTGTAAGAGATAAAGATGGAAGTATCAGAGCTGTAGTAACTAAATTTACACTGTTCGGTGTACGACATGACGAAGTCGGTGATGTCGATAGCGTTGATGTAAAGAATAACAATACCGAAGGTGAGTTACTAAAACTATGTATGTCGGATGCACTAAAGCGTGGAGCGATGCGACATGGTATTGGCCTTCACCTATGGACTGGTGAGGTTACAGAGGAAGAACACTACGCTAACAAAAGTTCAGAGAAGTTCCCACAACAATCAGCGACACCTAACATAACAAAGCCAAGTGCTAAGTTCTTAGATGAGGACCCAAGTGATATGGTTAATAGATTGCGTGAGGCTGTAGCGTTCCATGAGCCTAACAAAGAGACAAGGGTAGCAGTTAAACAGCAAGCATGGGATGCCTGGACTAAAGCTAATAAAGAAAAAGATGTAAGCAAGTGGACCGAGCAAGACTTCGATGCATTCATGGATTTGTTTGTACAGTATCAATCAGCTACACCCAAAGCATTAATCGACACAGTCGAGGAAGTGTTTGGAGAAGTAGTTGATAAAAGCGGTAGCGTCAAAGCATGCCCTAAGTGCAACAAGACAGAAGACATAGAAGACATGCGTACAAAGAAAGCAGAGGCACCCGAAGGTAGTGGTATCAAAAACTTACCGGACTTTATGTGTGAAAAGAACGACCCGAAATATAGACCGGCAGCTAATGGTTGCGGATGGGGTGGATATATCGGTGGCAAAGGTGATAAGGAAGTACCTAGTACATGGCTCTAGAACAGCCAAAGTTCCCACTAGATAAGTTAAAGGCAAAGCTAAAGAAGAAATATCCTAATCATAATTTTGATGTTCCTTCTATGCCCGATACTAAATGCAAAGTTAATGGTAGATGCCCTGGAAACAGGGCTATTTACTATGACAATAGTGGAAACTATTTCTGTGGTGCCATCATTAAGATGATGGATGAAAGGACCATGGAGAAATCAAACAAAGAATGCGGAGCTTACCTTGTTGAATTATCAATGAAGAAAGCAGAGCAGAGGAGGATAAGAAATGTTCAGCCTCTTCGCTAGTATTCTACCCCTATGTCTTATCCCCATCCAAGAAACACAAGAAGGCATAAGACAATACATACATTGTTTAAACAATGAAACAAAGATAGAACATGTAATTCAATGGGAGCCTCTAGTTACAGAACACTTCAAAGAAGAAGATGTAGCAGAGGCCTTGTTGATTATATTCTGTGAGAGCAGTGGCCGAAGTCAAGTAGTAAATGGTAACACCAATGGCACAAGAGACATTGGACTGTGGCAGTTTAATGACAAGACTTGGTTGACCTGGTTGACACCTAAGTTAAATATAACTGGCAAAAGAACTGACCCTGTACTTAGTACAAAGGTAGCAAGTTGGTTATATTACAACGATGGTAGTCACCATTGGAACAGTAGCAATAAATGTTGGAGGACATATGACAAAAGCAAATAAAGACTGGGATATAGAAGGAGAAAAATTCTATGAACAACTTAAACAAGGTGAGGAAATGGAGAACCTATACAAGAAGTTCATGGGTAACGACAATATAGAAGTTAAATCAGAGAGACACATTTGGGAGAAGTCTAAGAACCATTTTGTGGAGTATCTGTACAGGCCTGTTAATCAATTAAAGTACGAGCCTAGTGGAATATCCGCTACTAAAGCTGAATGGTGGGCATTGTTTTTAATAGACGACAATGATAAACCAATCATGTGTTACACAATACCAGTATCCGCACTTAGAGAAATAGGTAGGAAATATATTAACACCGATAGAGATGTTGATGGTGGTGATGGTAACAGAAGTAAAGGAGTACTGGTACCTATAGAAGAGATAGCTCTATATCCTTTTAATCGTTAGCTTGTATCCGGTTGTTTAAACAATGACCGGAAAGCTAGGCCCTCTGTCGTTTACTAAAAGAGTAAGCACTCCAGGGTGTGACCACAATCCACTTCTCTGTGTAAAATCAATAGACTTATCAAGGGATGGACATTGAAACCAGTGTCTATCTCCTTGGTTCTTAGCACGAAAGTGATGGTAGTGAGCTGTTATAAGTATCTCTGCTTCACCTGTTGGTAGGAAACCAAACATCTGACCCTTCCACCAGGCCTCTATCTTAGCCTCTGCATTACCTCCACCATTAGTCATGTGACCATGTGTGAATGCAGTCTTCTTACCTTTTACCTCTATATTTAAATGATAACCTTCCGGTATAATGACCTTTACTTTTTTGTATCGTTCTTTGTTGGCCGAAAATATTTCTTCCATTATCTGTAGGTGCATAGTATCTGAGTTGTCTAATCTATTAGAAAGCACTTGCCCTTTACCACTCCTGGTCATTTCACCATGGTTCCCTGGCACACCAGTCAAAGTAATCTTATCTACATGTGGCAAGAAAGTCTCTACTGTTTTGTATATCATAGCTCTAGCTAGTGAGTATTGCTCCAAAAGATTTAGGGAAACATTGAAAGGTTGACTGTCGTAAAAGAACTTAGAACACCCTTCTGTCAAGTCACCCATTCCTACTAGAAATACTTCATCAATCTTCATCCCCATCTTACGATAGTTCTTTAGTAGCTTGACTGCATCCTGCAATGCTACATCGTATCTAGCAATAGTAGCTTCAACTCCATAGTCATCCTTGCCCAACTGCCAGTCACTCATCATAAATAACATTGCTGTATCACCACCGAATAGATTTCGTTTAGTGAGTGCCGGCTTCTTTACTGCTTGTTTAAACAATGCGTCATAATGTTTGTCATGTGTTGCTGATTTCCTGCGTATAGTTCCTTTGAATGCGTGAAAGGTTTCAACGATACCGCCTTTAAGCTGTGCATTCCAGGAAGATACCTTTAAGATGCCATCTATTTCGTATATCTTTGGGTCAAATCCCCAGTTCTTTAGAATGTTATCGAAGTCATTCTCATAGTTAGGGTCGGTTCCTACATGTACAAGTTCACCCTTACCTGTGTTAGGGTCTATATCAATAGAAGGTTGCCATCCTGCTTTGTAAAAGTTATTACCATTCTCTGCAGGTATAGCTGTTTTCTTAGATGATTTTTTCTTAGGCATGTTTCCACCTTTCATATACTACATTTAGTATATAACAGATATTGAATAACCTATGTATTTACTTGGATGCTTTTTTAGGTTTTGGTCCTATTTGTTTTTTAGCAAACTCTTTCACTACTACAAGTGCAGCAGCTCCACCGGATAGGGCAGCGAGTTGTACTGCATTAGCGTCAACACCAACTAATGGTGCAACAGTTAACGCAGATATGAATGCTTCAACAAAAGTCCAAACAGTTTTACTAAGAACATCTTTATATTCTTGGCTCATTTTGTAACTCCATGCTTCATTCCAAGGGGTCCACGCTACATCCTTCTTGAATGTCCCATCAGATTTTCTTTTTCTTTTAAATTTTTCAAACATTAGTTTATTACTCTACCTTTAATCTTAGCGTTTAATGCTATGACACCACCATTAATCTCATTTAATTTCTCCATAACATCCTTAGCTACGATAACATCTGTTAAACTAGCGTCATTTAAGTCCTTCTTTAAGAGTTGTTGTATAGTTGTATACTCAATGCTTACCTTCTTACCTTGTAGTAATTCATTAGCAACTTTTCTATACATAGCTTTGTAAGCCTTAACACTTTGGCCAACGAACCCATCTTTACCTAGGTCTAAGTCTTGCTGAGTTTCCCCGACAATGAGACACCCACTGGTATGCTCATCCGTGTTTCCGGAGTGGATTAATATAAGAGAAAACCCTGGTACATCTTGTAAGTGCAACATTCCATAGTGTGAGTTGCCATATTTAGCAGAGTACCTTGTGTGAAAACCACCTGTTTTTCTAAACTGTATATCGTATTCGCCTTCGGGTATGCAAGTTTCGTGCATTACTTTGACTGCTTGATACTGGTCTTCGAGTGTATAGCACTCAAACTTACCATCTATAAAGAGCAAACCATTCGTTGCATCTTTACCAAACTGTGTTCTTACTACTTGTAATTTCATTACGCCTCCTCATGTGAATAACTACCTTCTTTGCAGTTACATATTGTTACCCAAGTACCTCGTTCATTCTGCTCGGGAGTACAGAACTCTTCTTTATTTGCCGCCACAACAGCCGCCACCACAACATTCCATGTTAATCTCCTTGTCTAAAACTGATTGTTAATAACCATACAGCTAGTGTAATTAGTGTAGCAAGTCCTGTCACTTGTTGTGCAGAACCTGTAAGTGTTAATGTGGCAATAACTAAACCAACTAAAGTCCAACTAAGGTTAAGTGTTTCCTTAATTACTTTAATTATCCAGTTGCCTACTTGTTTAAACATTGCCTCTCCTAAATACAAAAGCCGCCATAGTAGCTATTCTAGTCAGAATAACTGGCACTACAACTTCTTGTGCTTTTTCCTTTTGGTCACTTGTCATATCATCTCCTATGTTTGCAATAGTTATATCTTGTATATCTATATCTATAAAAGTTTGTATTGGATTTTCTATAAAGGTTTCGAACTGTACCTCTGTAACAACATCAGCAAGTGTGTAGTTCTCTACATCTGTATTCTCTACAGCTCTAGCTACATACTCTTCTACAGCTTCAGCTATAACTTCGTCATCTTTAATAGTCTCAGCTATGATAGCTACATCTTCTGCTTCAACTTGTAATACTTCAGCTACAACTTCTACCTGTTCTTCAGTAAGCTCTTCAACATCTGCAATAGCTTCCTCAACAACAGCTTGTACTATCTCTTGTACTTCTTCAGTAGCTTGGTCTAAGTTCTGTACACCAACATCATTAACTTCTTCAAGTACTTCAACAACTTCTTCTTCTGTAAGCTCTTCAACAATAACAACTTTCACAATCTCTGCTATTTGTGAAACTTCTTCTACAATTTCTTCCTCAGTAAGCTCTATGGGTTCTTTATCTTCCACTCTCGGTAGTGTTGTTCCTGGCGTATCTTCACTAACAACTTCCTGTATCGGCTCATCCAAAACTTCCTTGACATCCTCTTTGATTTCTTCATCTTCTATAACCTCCTCTAGTTCTTCATCTTGTATTGGTATTTCCACCACGATTTCGGGTGCAATATCTTCCATATCAAATTCAATAATCTCGAACTCAATAGGCGGTTCTTTAAACTCCACAACTTCATCTTTAAATACTTCCTCTTGTGGTGGGTCGAGTACATCAACATCATCCTTAGGAATGATGACTTCCACATCTTCTTTAATTTCTTCAACGATTACCTCCTCTTTTATAATATCATCTTTAATATCTTCTTCAATAGGTTTAGGTATATCACAATCTCCACGCTCTATCTGTGCGTTAGTCATAAAACAACCATACTCTTTTTCGTTATCTACACGCTCCTGGTCACGCTCTATAGTTCCATCATTAACATCTGCTTGTGTGTATTCTTTATCAACACCTTCAACTTTTATATCAACTTTGATTTCTTCAGGTGTAGGAGGTGGTGGAGGTGGTGGAGGTGGTGGAGGTTTAGGTACAGTTGTAGTAGTCGTAGTAGTAGATGTTGTAGTAGTTGTAGTAGATGTTGTTGTAGTAGGAGTGGAACCATAGTCACAATCAATACTTACAATACCTGTCCATTCAGAATAACTAGCATCTGTGTCATTGTCTGCTCTTACTTTTGCATAAAATGTATCTGCTGTTGTACCAAATACATTCTCTCTATAACTAGCAGTAAAGACATAACTCTTATAAGACAAAGCAGTTTCCCAACCAGTACTGTTAGCTACTGCATAATTACTTTCTACAAAGTTATCATTGCTAAATGCTATTGCATATCTTTCGGGTGGGCTACTTTCAAAACCATCACTCTCTTGCCATGTAACAGTGATGTCACCTTTAGTTGTATCACCATCAGCATCACAAGCTATAGATATATCGTATGGTGTTTGCGTAGGTACATGGTCTGCAAGTACTACTCCTGGAATAAGTAACGATAGTACAAGGGTTATTGCTGCTTGTTTAAACAACATTACATTATGATTGCTGCGACTACTCCACCTATAGCAACTGCTAATGTTAATACTTTATAGAATTCTGACTTGTCTAATTTAGTGTCAAGTTTTTTCTCGATGTCATCGAGTTTTTTAAATATCATTTCAATGATTTCTTTTTGTGTGTAGTTGTCTGAATGAGACATTATGGTAAGTCATCATGAGACAGCCAGTCCCATTCTTTATTTACATTACTATCTAGGTCGTAGTTACTTATTCTTTTAAGATAAGAAGTAATTTCTTTTAAAAAATAACCTAATAAAAATCCTATTATAAAATCCATAAGTTGGATTATAACACAAATTATTTTTGTTTCTTATCAGACTTCCTGTATTTTTCATACCAATGTGAACCTAATGTATTTTGTTTATAGTTTGCTCTCTCAATCATGTCGTTGTCTTTTCTGTTAATTAAACTTGATACAATCTTTTGGTTATCTAATGGTATTACTGCTAAAGCGGGTTCGCCTCTTTTAATAATTATTTTATCTTTTAAAGGTTCGATAATAACATTTACTGCGTGTACATATTTAGGTTCTATTACTCCAGGTATTATTCTGTAATCTCTATTGTAATCAAAGAATGGTTCTTTAAATAATAACTTACCATTTTGAGAAGATACAACATCCCAATTCATTTCTAGTTTAATAGTATTTTTAGTTAAGTGGTCATCTGCAATCGGAGTGTGCATAGAGAACAGTTCTGGTCCAAACCAGGTAACTCTCTTTAACATATCTTTATTTATATCGCCATAATTAAATGTTCCATCTTTATTAATAGTAATTTCTAAATCAAAATTCCATCTAAGAATGTAAGCATTTTTAAGAAAATCCCATATACCTGAACACGCTTTTACTGTGGTTTTAAATTGTGGTTCATCCATATATTTATTCAAATTCACATGAACATCTTTAAACCAACTAGGAGGGTTTTTAGAATATTTTTGTATTGGATATTCTTCTAAAAGAAATTTATTATTAGTAACAAATTTAGCAATTTTTTTATTAAACATTTTTCCACCTTTTTTTATTTTTATGGGCTTGGTAATACCACTATATCATCATCAGAAATATCGGGGTCACGAACCCATTGCGTATTCTCTTCATCCCAAATGTATGGTTTACCATCTAAAGGCATAGCTACTGGAGGTTGATAAACACCATTACTATCTAATGTCCAACTAGGATAAGGTCCTGCTGCAACAGCAAATATATCTAAATCAGAAAAATATTTATCTCCTGGTCCAGGGAAGTTACCTCTAAAAGGTGTACCTCCATCAGTATGTACTCCTGCTATTGTATTGTAAGAACATCTAAGTGCAGTATTTCCCATAAAATCTGTGTAATATTCTTCCCAAGAAGAAAATCCTGTGGGTGGTGTATCTGTTTCATCTCTACCAACAATAACATGAGTAACTATGTTATCACTATCAACTATTGCGTAATGTGCCATATTATGCAAAACCTACATTACCTGATGACTTAACTATAACAGTCCTATTACCACCTGATGTACTTTCTGTATAGGTAGAAGTTGTTAAACCTGTGTCAACTGTAAAACTATCTGCAAATCTTAGTACAAGAACACCCGAAGCGCCTCCTGCACCATTGCCTGCTTGCCAACCACCAGTTCCACCACCGCCTGTATTAGCACCATTACTATCTTGACCTCCATGATGTGCGCCATGTGCGCCTACACCTCTAGTCGTACCATCAAAACCTGTTGCACCTGCACCACCTGCACCTCTGTTAGCAGAACCACCAGTTCCACCATTACCACCATTACCTGTAGCACCACCACCGCCGCCACCTGAACCCCATGAATAACCTCCATTAGCACCATTAGCACCATTGTTACCTTCAGCAGGAGAATAGTTACCTTGATTACCTGCAGCACCATTACCTCTAGCATTATAAGAACCTCCACCGCCGCCGCCTGAACCACCAGTAGAACCACTTCTTGGTCCAGTTTCACCGCTAAATTTGGAAGCACTACCACCTTGTCCACCACCAGTAGATGATATTGTTCCTAATAATGAAACGAATGAGCTGTTGTTACCTTTTGAACCATCAGTAGCACCATCACTATCAGAGCCGCCGCCACCGCTACCTCCGCCACCAATAATTACAGAGTATGCAATACCTGGTTCAAATAATTCTGCTTCTGTTGAAATCTCTCTGTAGCCACCTGCACCTGCACCACCGCCGCCATGATAAGCGACACCATGATGAGTTACACCACCTCCACCACCGCCGCCACCTGCGACTAATAGATAAAGTCCTTCGACTATACGAGCTCCACCACCTGCGAAACCAAATCTAGCTGAAGCTAAAGGCATTTAAAACTCCTGTACTGCGTTTAATAGTGGTGTTCCTGCGTTTATAAAAAGTAGTGATACAACATCTGTTTTATCTACTGTTGCTGTCATTGTATATCCTGCTGCTGCTGCAGTCTTAGCTGTTAAATTTCCTCCACCATTAACTGTTACTGCATTTATAGCTACAGTGAATGATGATGAACTATCTTGTGTAATGATTAATGTAATTGCACAACTACCTGCGGCAGGTACATTTGTAAAGTCTATGTCTGTAATACTTTCTGTAAGGGTAATAGTCGCAACATTTCCTGATAGTACATCTATAGCTAGTACTCCTGATGAGCTTGTTACTGCTTGTACTTTTTCATTGTAGTTAGGAAGAAGTAAGCCATCTGTATTAGAATACTCTGCTAATCCATCTGTATCCCCACCTGTATTTGTTGCGTGTACTGGTCTAAATTCTGCCATGCTTTTCCTTAATTAATTAAATTTATATTATCTACTGTACCATCATACTTGGTAAAACTCAATATTCCCCCCATTGTAGAAATATTATCTGTTGAACCATCTAATTCTGTAAAACTTAAAGAGTTATTAGCTACTGTAATATTGTCTGCACTACCACTAGCTAATATAAATTTAAGTACATCTGTTATGTTTATATCTTCATCTATAGGTTTATTACCAATAGTATCAATGCCTAAACTTCCACCTTCTTTAAGCATTAATAACATTGACATTAACTCATCTCCTGTGTTGCAGTTAAGTAAGGTGTACCTGCATCAAAAAATAAAAAGAATAATAAATCCTCTGCACTTAATGTAGCTGTCATATCAAAACCACCTGCACCTGCTGTCTTTGCAGTCTGTGCTGTTAATGTTGGTGCGTTTATATCTATATCATTAATTGCAACTGTATAAGCTGTTGAAGCATCTTGCGTTACTTTAACTGTAAAAGAAGATACACCATTTGTTGGTACATTTGTAAATTCAAAAGCAGTTACATCTTCTGTAAGTGTTAGAGAACCTGTATTACCATTAGCCAAATCTATTGACACAACTCCTGATGATGAAGTTACAGCTACATCAGTTTCTTTATAACCTTTAAGTTCTTTATTAGTTTGATTAGCATAAACTTTTTTAGATGTACTATCAGTTGCATCGTATACAAGCATATAATCATTGTCTATATCTACATCAATACTTGTACCATCAGTAGCATTATTTACCATAGATGTAGCTGATGAAGCATTAATATCGTTTATTGCTGTTGTACCATTACTATTAAAAGTTGTAATTGCAGATGCACTGTTTGTATTAAAATCTGATACAGCTGTTGTTAGTGATGTAATGTTTGTAGCAACTCTATCGTTTTGGTCATTGATGTGGTCAGCAACAACTGCCATTCTGACAATCGTTCCCGAAGTATGTTCCGGTAAAGAAGTAGCAGCGTATCTGCCTTCTATATCTCTACCAACATTTGTTATAGTAGTTCCCGAACTTGCTTTAATAACAATAACTTCACGACTACCTGCAGTATCCGGTGCTACAACTAAGTAGTACCAGGTATCTTCATCACCTAGTGTTGCACTTATAGAAGAAGCACCATCTGTTGTGGGTGCTTGTGAAAGTGTTGTTCCAGTACCGCTAGCTCCAATCAAACTGGATGCCAGTGTACTCTCGTAAAAGTTTACAATTTGTGTTGCTCTATCGGCCATTATGCTCCATACCTCATTATACCAAACGCTGCTATACCTGGTGTCATCTCTGATGTTATATCAGAAATAACAGGTTGTCTAGTACCTCGAACAGTAATTATAGCATACTGCATGACACTTCCCACTTCTGTATCTGCTTGTATTGGATAACTAATTCTCTCTACTACACCCTTTATAATTTCTCCAGGATTAAATATTTCTAATGTAACTGATGTACCTTCTAGATTTCTAAGTGAAGCATACATAGTATCTCCTAGACCTTTTACCTTTAGAGGTTTTCTATTAGGCCTTTCTACTCTATCAGATATGTTTATAGGTATTTGTGCAACTACAAGTTCCGGTCTTGCTAATGCACGAAACTGTACTGATTTAATTTTTGGTGTGTCTACACCATCATCTGATTTTAAAACTACTTTACCTATAATGTATCTAGACACTTCAGCTATTTGTTTTTCTTCATCTCCTATACCGGATGACTGTGTTAAAGCTCTTACAAAAGAAACATCATTAGCATTGTCTAGTGCCTCAAATTTTGTTGAGTAAAATAATTCTGCAGATACAGCGTTAGTCATATCGAATGTAGATATCTCTGCACCAACAAACTGCTTACTTTCTGCAGTAAAGAAATCTGCTGCCGACATCATAATATATCCTTCGCTTTCATATACAGATGTCTCTCTATATATATCTTCACCTGCAACAGAGATAACAAATTTACCATCAGCTTGTGTAATTCCTGTTATAAAAGCTGATGCTCCTATTTCTAAATCTCTAGCAAATCCTGCAGTAGGTAAGTAGTATCTCCATAAATAACTTTCACTATCACTTTCTTTTATGCCACAGTAAACACTATCCCTGGATACAAACATATGTTTAGGTGTTGTGTCTATGTTATCTATAATCCATTCTTTTATTAATTGTCTATTAGCTAGTACATACAAGTCGTTTGCAACAACTAAATCTGCACGATAAAATCTACCTACTTCTCTAGCCTTTTCTTTTGTTCCAAAAAATACTATGCCTTCAGAAGCAGCTATACAATGCACTTCTTCAAAAGGTATATTTGTTTGTCCTTTTAATGTCATAGTTCCATCAACATCTTTTACAGAATATATATCACCATTTGTAGAGGCAACTAAAACAACTGCTCCTGCATCTACAACTTGTGACACATGATGACTGTCTTCAAATGTAATTATTGCACCACTAGATAAATCTGATGATGACCAAGTTTTTTCAAATGGGCTAACAGCAAATACTTTTTCTATTGTTCCATCGTCAGTAGCTATAAACAACTGTCCTTTAGAAAACCATACTCCTCTAAGTCCACCATTAGTATCGTAGTGTGTACTTTCTTCTGACCAAGTAGAACCATTATATTTTATAAGTTCTGAGTTAGAAGTTCCATCTGCAGTAGTAAAATATATTTGGTCGCCAACTGCTGCTGCTCCTGTAAAGTTATAATCTATTGTTAATGATGTATAACTAGCATCATCTACTTCTGCCCAGGTATCTCCATTATCAGTAGATTTATATATTACTGCTTGGTCTGTTACATACATATCACCATTAGTAGTTTGTGCTAAGTAGTTATTTGTACCACTGAAACTAATGCTTTCTGGTGCTGTTGTGTGTAGCAAATGTACATTGTAAGAAGTTTCATCATCTCCATGAAATACATCTACGCCCTTACTATCCCAAAATCTTGTTGTATCTTGTGGCGTACCATTAGCTCTATGTGCTGTATCTAGTCCTTGGCCACCACCAAAATTATTTCTTGAATATATACGACCTAAGTTAGAAGTAAAGTCTTCTGCATTTTGTTTGACATTTATATTTCCCTCTTCAACATTTGAAGATTGTATAGTCATTTCTCGACCAGGTCCTACTGCTGTTCTGTATAAGTTTAAGTCCAGGCGAATATCATATCCTAATCTCTTAGGATTATTTACACTAAGGGTTGTAGCTACTCTAGGCACTAGGATATACCACGCTGTTTAAACTGACAGGCTCCGGATATCTAGCTCTTAAATCTTTTCTTGCTTGATTAATGAGTACTTGTTGATATTGCAATAAAGAATTTCTTATATTACTAGATGAGTTAACTGGGTAATTAGTTACAGCCATTTGTTCTGTAATGTAATCTGATGTATAAGTAGGTATATCTTTACCTGCTATCATCTGTGCAGCAACTCCTGCCATAATAATAGGTTCATACTCTGTCTCTAATCCTATCTCTGCTAGTGTAGTGTCTTCTGCGTCACCATCACTATCGTAATCTTTTACTTCTCCAAATTTCTTTTTAAAAGTGCAGTGTACATTTACTCCTGTACTTACACCTGAGAACTGTACAACTTTACCTGATGCAGTCACAGTAGTTGGTACATCGATAAGCTCCATAGCAACTCCTCTAAACTGCACAGTGGTTTGATTACCGGCGTCTAACTCTTGGTATTGTGATACTGCTTTAAGTGGCGCAACAATTCTATTATCATCGGCACCTACTAAGGCTACATAACCAACTGCACTAGATATTGTTTGTGTCTCTACTGCATATAGTGTTGGATATAAATTTTCTATTTGGTCTTTAACAGCGTTAAAAACATTTACTCTAGGAAATTGT
>Ga0209532_1001661_pt1 | contig 16919 bp, 15 predicted proteins | sample COG_02_FD_184746 | JGI IMG/M metagenome (GOLD analysis project Ga0209532, IMG submission 184746) | Pelagic Microbial community sample from North Sea - COGITO 998_met_02 (SPAdes) (version 2) | ecosystem: Environmental > Aquatic > Marine > Neritic zone/Coastal water | place: Helgoland, sampling... | reverse complement strand
ATATACCCTCAGGATATTGTTTTGCATCGGCTTTGAACACTAAAACAATATCCTGAGGGTATATAATAATGAACTTTAGAAAAACCTATAAAAAACAATTGCTTCCAGCTGTAATTTCACTTTGCGTTCTTCCGTTGTCCGCAGGCAGCGCTAATGCTCAGGAAAGTTCTGTTGGGCTTGAAGAAATTATAGTTACTGCTCAAAAGCGCCAAGCTTCGTTGCAAGAAACACCGATCGCTGTTTCGGCACTTAGCCCGGGCCAACTCGAAAGAGGGTCTATCCAGACTGTGCTCGATGTCGCTAAACACGTACCAAACGTAGAATTCCACACAGTGTCTCAGTCGGGAGCATCACTAGGTGCTTCGATTCGTGGTATCGGCTTTGACGATCTCGAAAAAGCATTTGAGCCAACCGTAGGTGTGTCAATAGACGGAGTCTTTATGGCATCAAATAGTGGCGCTGTAGTCGACTTTTTCGACATCGCTGCGGTTGAAGTTTTGCGAGGCCCGCAGGGCACTCTCTACGGACGAAACACCATTGCAGGCGTGATAAATATTAAACGCACTGAGCCAACTGGAGAATTTGGTGCAAAACTTCAAGCAACGTCAGCAAGTCACAACAGGAAAGATGTTAAGGGTATTCTAAATATGCCTCTTGGTGAGAACGGTGGCGTCAAACTTAATTTCAGAAATCTGACTTCCGATTCTCATCTCTACAACCAAACAAATCAAGAACGACCGAAAAACAGAGATTCTGATGTGTTTGGTATCGCTGTAAAGTATGATTTTTCAGAACAAACCTCGGCAGTTGTCTCTTATGACAGTTACGACCACAAAACACAGCCTTTTGATCCAATCTCCATCTCAGAGGACAGCGGCGGCTCATTATGCGCAAGAATACCAGCTGTTTTCGGAGGTAACTGTAAGGCTCGTTCAGGTGACCTCTCAGAAGCAGGTGGTTACAAAGATTCATACGCTAAAAACCAAATCCTTGGCTACATTGAGGGTGATAACTGGACTATTAATGCTGAGCACCAAGGTGATGATTTTATCTTGAAATACATCATGGGTAGCATGGAATTCGAAGAACTTTCAGATCTAGATTCTTGGGGCTCTGATACACCCTTTGTTAAGGTCGTTAGAAACCAGATGTATGAGCAGGTATCGCATGAGTTTCAGTACATCTCCGACTATGATGGAGCGTTTAACTTTGTTGCAGGCCTCTATCATCTTGATACCGAGTCGTTTCTAACTTCAGGCCCAGGTCAAGCCTTTACATCAGCTCAAGACGCTAATGCGAAAGCCGTATTTGGCGAGATGACCTATGATCTAAGTGACCTATGGACATTGACCGCTGGTGTGCGATACACAGAAGAGGAAAAGGAATTAACCATGCTTCGCTGGGCCTCAGAGGCTGGCGGCGCAGCAACGCCTCGTCTGGACAATGGAATAAGACAATTCGGTGATATTAACGAAGCGACGGTAAATCTCAATGACACATTTGAGGATGATAATCTGTCTTACCGCCTGATTGTCCAGCGTAATTTCGACATCGGTATGGCATTTGCTTCTTACTCTACAGGGTACAGAAGTGGCGGATTTAACCCACGTGCAAGTACTGCGTTTGATGCTGGCCCCTATCAGTCAGAGGAAGTGACAAACTTAGAGTTCGGTATCCGTACTCAGCCCACAGATACTTTGCAGATTAATGCGACAGTCTTTTCATCTGATTATACTGACAAGCAGCAATTTGTAGCCGTCGGTGGTGAAGGATGTAACCCAACCTGTACACTTGTTCGAAATGCAGCTGAAACAAGCAATCAAGGGCTGGAAATTGAAGCTGTTGTTTTGCCAACTGATGCGCTGACTGTGCGTTTTTCTTACGGTTACCTAGACTCGGAAGTAGAGGAATATTTAGTCCTCGGCGAGGATATATCAGACAACGCTTGGGTACCTTACGCACCTGAAAACACCGCCAGTCTAACTGTTGAACACGCATCGCAGGTGTTCGGTGGTGACTTAGTTATCAACGGCAGCCTGAGTTACAGAAGTGACTTGAAGGGCGTTACAGATGCAAGTGCCTACGATCCAGCAACAGGGCCTGATATGAATATCGAGTCACATGATCAACTTGATCTATCTGCAACCTTCAAAAAAGAAGCGGGCGATGGTGTGTTTAAAGCACAGCTCTACGCAACTGATGTACTAGAATCTGACGGCCGAGTGAGCCGTAAGTATGATGCCGGAGCTTTTGCTTGGGCTGAACTAGTACCAGGCCGCGAAGTTGGAGTTACCATAGGATACGAGTTCTAAATATCTGAACTCAAGCAAGACCAAAAGGCGGTTGAACAGCAGTTCAATCGCCTTTTTTATGCGCAGCCAAACAGGCAATAGCGACCTAAATTAGAGGCTCATAAAGGTATAAAGATGACGAAAGTTGACCCACTCTTACTCGAGATAAAACAGCATGATGGAGTTCTCTGGCTAACCAAAAAAAACATTCAAGACGGCTATGGGATGTCACTGAAAATGCTGGATGCAATGCATAGCGCTCTCGATTCTGCAGCTGCAGATCCAAGTATCCGCGCAATTATTATTGATGCCGGCGGCCGTGGCTTCCACTCCGGTGCCGTTGCAGCTACCGAGCTTCAGCCGCAGCTAGAGGATATGGACCGCCACGATTTTAAACATCTAGTAGAAATAGGCCATGCTATTGGCAGTAAAATAACGCAACTATCAAAACCCGTGCTTGGTATCGCGCGTAGCGGCGCACTGGGTGGAGGTTTAGAAATACTGTTGCGCTGTGACTTTATCTACTGTCTGGATAGCGCGCGCTTTAGCTTTCCGGAAGTCACCCTTGGATTTGTAGCCGCCTGGGGCGGCACGCAACTTAGTGCACGTCTATTGCCCTACCGTCGAGCCCAAGAAATGCTTTTACTGGGTGAAGGTATCAATGGAACAGAGGCGCAGGATTGGGGCTTAGTCAGCAGGTCATTCTCAGATAACGAAGCACTAGATGCTCATATTGAATCTGTGCTTGAACGCCTGCGTGTATGCTCACCAGCTTCCCTTAAATGGACTAAAGAATGTCTCAGTGCCGCTTGGCAAGGCTCTTTACAAACGGGCTTAGAAAAAGAGCTAGAGGCCGAAACGGAAACCATGGCGAGCGGTGATTTCTTAAAGGGATTGGCTGCATTACGTGAAGGTTCAAGCTTTGATTTCATCGCTGGAAAGGCCGTAGCAAAAAAACATAAAAAAAAATAGCCTAGCCTTAAGATATAGTACAAGAAAGCCGCTGACTACAGCGGCTTTTTTAATCACTATATTTACATGCGGGCCTAGATCAAAACCCCATCTCCGTCGCCGTGGGAATACGACGCAATGTTTGACCCCCGGAGATATCCAGCAGTCTACCCGTCATAAATGACTCATCAGAGAGCAGCCAAACCGCTGCATTCGCCATATCATCGGTGGAGGGCAGTTTACCCAGTGGAATCTCGTTAATAAATGCCTGCTCAATAGCTGGCATAGCCAGAAAGCCCTCAGTCATGGCGCTGGGGGTAAACCCTGGAGACAGAGAGTTAACGCGAATATTCTGTGCACCGTATTCTACCGCTGCTATGCGCACTACATGGTCCGCCCCAGCCTTGGTGCCGGCATAGGCCGCAAGCCCGGGAGGCGCCAATAGAGCCGTCTGAGAAGAGGTTGTCACCACAGAGCCGCCATCGCTCATACGCGCAGTCATATGCTTAATAAATAGGGTAGTGCCAATGAGATGCACATCGCAGTTTTGTTGCAATACCTCACGACTGATATCGGCGATCGGTGAAGAGGTTTCAATACCGGCAAAACTAATCGCGCCATCGAGTTTACCGTAATGAGAGACAGCCGCATCAGCTAGAGCCGCAAGCTGCTGTTCGTCGGTAATGTCACAACCCACTGCCACCGCACCTATGCTATCGGCAATCGCCTTTACCCGGTCGAGGCGACGCGCCGCCAACACCAATTTGGCACCCTCTGCATGGCAGCGACGAGCCGTGGCTGCACCCATACTGCGTTCATCGGATGCGCCTAAAATAACAATTACTTTGCCTTCTAATCTTCCCGCCATCTGTGCTCTCCGTTCTTTTTTATTATTAATAACCGCCGAAAATTAAATTTTCACCAGCTGCTTACCAAAATTTTGACCGGCAAAAAGACCGGCTAAACCTGATGGACATTCCTCGATCCCCTCTAGCACATGCTCTTTGACGATAATTTTGCCCTCATCAACCCATTGCTTTAACTGCTCTATTGCCTCGGGATAACGGGCGACATGATCAAGCACAATAAAGCCTTCCATATGGGCGCGACGAATCACCAGCTGCATGTAATTTTTTGGCCCTGGAGGCAGTGCTTTAGTCTGATAGCCGCTGGAAATACCGCCGCACAGAACTACCCGTGCATGGTTAGACAAGTTAACCAGCGCTGCATCGAGAATCTCGCCACCCACATTATCAAAGAACACATCAATACTGTTTTTACACAGCTCTCTCATGCGCTCATCGACCGACTCCGATTTATAGTCAATCACTGCATCGTAGCCAAGTTCATCAATCAGCCACTGACACTTGGCCTGACCACCGGCAATACCAATAACGCGACAACCCATAAGTTTGGCTATTTGACCCACGGTCGAGCCTGTGGCACCCGCGGCGCCTGAAATCACAACCGTATCCCCCGCCTTGGGTTTGCCGATATCCAGCAGCCCGAAATACGCGGTAAGGCCGGTAAGGCCATAAATATGCAGCGGATAAGCAATAGGCATGGTATCGGGGATTTTTTCGACGGGGAATAAACCAGTGCCATCACTGATCGCATACTCCTGCCAGCCAAAACCGCCCTGTACTCGATCGCCTGTCTGATAGTCACTGTGCTTACTCGCCACAACCTCGCCCACCGCCATAGAACGCATCACTTCGCCGATGGCAACGGGCGGCACGTAGCTACGCACATCGTTGAGCCATCCGCGCTGGGCGGGCTCAAATGAAAGATAGTGATTTTTAACCAGAAATTCGCCATCCATTAAATCGCGGACTGTCTCAGTCTCAAAATTAAAATGTTCCGCGCTAACAGTGGCTTCTGGACGGGATTTTAAGGTCCATTTTTTATTAGTTACTGCTGCTGTCATGGGGTGTACCAGATAGGTGACGAATAGGCGCGATCTTGAATGGTTTTTGGCGCACGGGGATCTATGACTGCACCAAAATATTTGGCGTCATAGGTCGTCCAGCGCGGCGTAGGAATTTGAATAACTCTGGCATAGTAGAATGCACGCTGCTCTGAATCGAACTCTGGGTCAGTCCATACTGCAGTTAGTTCCGCGGCACCTATGCTATTGCTATAGGTTGCATTTTCTATATCCACGGTATTACCAACGGCAGGAATATCCCCTGAAAACCAGTTGCCACTGCGGCCATCAGACAGTGCTACATCAAATATTTTCTCCTCGGTTTCACCACTGGCATTGAGCCAACCTTTAATAATTTGTACGCGGTCGAGATTGGCGCCATCTGGATCTCTTGAAGCCGCCACCATAAAGCGTGGTGCCGCGTCTTTTTCACCGCGGGTTAGATCACCACCCATGGGCACACCTTTCTGGTAGCCAATACTGGCAAAGTCAGCCTGCAATACATCGGCCTCTGTAAACTCCCAGCCGCCAAAGAAGCGTAACTTAATTCTTGTCCCAGACGTGGCATAAACCTCCCGTCGCTTGATCGCCCGAAAAATAGACTCGCGGGTGTTTTCTTCAGACCAGGCAGCGGTCAGGCCAGAGGACACTAGCTGCCAGATTTTCTGCAACTGATCAGCCATACGCTTTTCCGTGCGGTCGACAGAGGGTTCATCATGGGCGAATTTGCCAAAGAAATTATCCTCATAGGTGGTCGCCATGCCGGTGTGAGAATCAGTACTGCCGATCAGGCCAAACTTAAACGGGTTGGTCCCTAAATTAGCCTCGTGACGCAGCCCCTCCCGCAATGCCGAGCGGCTGTACTCATACTTGAGCATATGCGGCTGTTTAGGCGTATCAAGGGTAATATTGCCCTCATCCCAGGTCTCAAAATCGGCAAACTCATCTGTCGGTGACAGGAATGGATGGGTCTCGCCATCGCCTTTAATCTGAGTGGTTTCATACACAGGTTCCCAGCGTGCTCGCTTGCGCGCGTATGACTCATCCAGCGGCAGTCCATTTTCCCGATTCGGTGAAAACATGCGACCATTGCTGACATTGCCATTGTGAGCAATGGCGATTACCTCACCCCCAGTTTGCTTTTCATAGTCCGCCAGGGCATTCCATAGATCCTCTGGGTCATTGCTGTGCTGGGCCGAAAAAGGCGTGTGTTGGGCAGCCAGCTCGGCACCATCTTTATAAATCACCACCCGGTGCAAGTTGTCACCGGTGATCATCGATGTCCATTCATAGCCAACAAAGGCGGTAAACAGCCCCGGCTCATTATATTTGTCCGCCACTGCTGAGGCTTCCGACCAGATCGATCTGCGCAGACTGTCCGGGGTCAAATATTCTGCCTCGCTGGTTTGAATAGCGTCAGAGAAAGCCAGTGCTAGGCCCATCATATCGCCCTGCTGCATCATCTCTTGCCATTCCATACCCATCTTCCATTCCTTGAGACGGGGGTCGTTGACCTCCAGCTGCGCATAGATACCCAGATATTCGGCATGATCTGTAACAGCCAAGAAGTCCAACGGGCGGCGCAGTCGAGCCGGCATACCGTTGTCTGCCTGCACAGTCTGACCGCGAGCAAATTCAAAGGCCTGATCTTTGGTCAGGCGAGTTTGTAAAATATAGGCATCGGCAGATAGCTGGGAATGCAGGTGCAAATCGCCCCAGTAGAGATTGGTTAGGCCCTCTCGTACCGGCGTGGAATAGAGTAACTTTTTCTCCACCAAGGACTTGTCTGGCTCACTGGCATTTAATAAACCAGTAAAAGACAGGGCTATCACCGCAATTGTGACGCTACTGAAAAGCTTATGCATGGTTGTTATCCTGTATTTATGGTTATTACTGATAGGCAGAAAGGGGCGTAACGATCTCGATTAGATTGCCATTGTTATCACGAACAAAAAGCAACCGGACACCTGCCGCATCGAAATTGGTCGGCGCTAATTCCAATTCGACACCGCGACGGACAAGTTCAGCCGCCACTGCATCTACATCGGCGCTGCTAAAAGCTATATGCACATAGCCACGATCGGACATGGCAGTAAACACGTCTGGCGCAACCACCTCATCCTGAAATGCCTGCTTGGTGCCAACCACTTCAATCATAAAACCATTGGCAGAGATATAGCCCACATCCACGTCCGGGTAGCCATCGATGTCCCATTCGCGCACCACCTCAAAACCAAGGACGCTGTTATACCAGTCCACCGTGGCACGGTAGTCATCCGTTGAAATCATAATATGGTCGGCACGCATCAGTGCCAGAGGATTCGCTTTGGGGGCCACATCTTGAGCGACAACCAAAGGCGATAGGCAAAAAACAATCAATCCTGCAAGACTGGCTTTTAACATCTGCATTACCTCAACTGATCTGAATTTATAACGTCAGTGCTCACATAATCATTGAGCAACTCATGAAAGCGCTGCACTCGTTTTTCTTGATGGGTCAAAATACAGCCATTAAAGCCTCTGGAATTGAGCCCCTGTTGCTGGCTGGTGCCAATACTCAGATCCTGGTCTGCCACATAGCCAACGGACTGACCGTCACCATAAACACTGTGGCGATTTTCGGCCCACTCCAGTGGCATAGGCCCTATGGGTGTAATAACTTCTGTCATGCCCTCAACCGGTGGTACCAACACCCAGTGGTGAAAGACACATTTTTGCGGGTCGGTGGGATGCGGTTCTGTGCGCAGGATCTGACACTGCTCTGGTGACATGGTGATAGTGAGATTGGGAAATAGCGTGCAGTGAAAATAATCAACCAGCTGTTGATCGCTCATATTCTCGTAGTTGGTAAAGCCACGCTCGGGGCCGAGACGACGTTTCGCCGCCACAATCGCTTCGCGTATATCACCGGTGTGGCCATTAAAATCTGCAGGATCGACATCCCAGGCTCGCGCCACATCGTCTAGTGGTGAGGGTACTTCGCCGGTATGAAATTCCGGGTTGCGGGTGCTGGCCTGATGGCCTTTCATCCACATGGAGTTGTGGCCCGTTTCATACATTTCAAACAGTGTGTCCGGCAGGCCATCGTTGATAAAGGTCGAGAGCTCAGGATGAATAGTAGGCAGATGGTAACTTTCGTTAAAGTTGTCGCGAATAATTTTCCAATTAAAATTGGCATCGGCGGACAGATACATCACCCGAATCCAATTATCCAGGCCATAGCTTGCCAGCCTTTCTGGCAAGGGCGCCAGCCAATCCAGCAGTGGCGCCACATCCTCATCCATGCAGTAAAAAATAAACGGGCCCCAGGTCTCGCAGCGCACCTCTGTCAGAGTTACCTTGCCGCAGGGATTGCCATCGGGAAAGTCATCCGGGTCTTGAACATTGACCAGCACGCCATCGGGGGAAAACTGCCAGCCGTGGTAGCCGCAGGTGATTCTATCGCTGCCGCCTATATCACCGAGTATCAGACGGTTGCCGCGGTGAGGGCAGGAATTGTAAAACGCTTTGATCGAATCATCGGCCTGACGGATCATAATCACCGATTCAGTCCCTAGATTATGACGAACATAATCCCCTTCCTGCTCAAGCTCGGCAACCATGCCGCCGAGATGCCATACTTTGGGCCACAGACGCTCATTTTCGAGCACCATAAATTCACTGGAAATATAGCGATCTGCGGTGATGTGATCACCCCGCACTGGAAGATCAAAGCCCTTTGCATAGCGCGAAGTCTCAGCTTGCGAGCTCATTATTTACCCCTTAGATGAATGTTAATATTGCCAAAAAGCAGCCCAAAAGATGGCCGCTATCACCTGTTCTTATGGAAATCACCTGTGTTATTTAGCGATCAGACCGCCATCCACCACCAGTTCAGTACCAGTCACATAGCTAGACTCATCGGAAGCTAAAAACAGCACACAGTTGGCCACTTCCACGGGATAACCCATGCGCCCAAATGGCACTGTTGCGCCGAGCTTTTCAAACTCATCGGGATTGTCGCGACGGGAATCATTTTGAATATTGGTGTCGATCAGACCCGGGTGCAGGGAGTTGCAGCGAACGCCATCGGCCGCATGCTCAAGAGCAATGCTCTTACTGAATATCTGTACGCCCGCCTTGGCAATACCGTAAACCGAGACACCGGGAATTCCGCGCAGCGCGGCAACCGAGGACATATTCACAATAGAGCCGCCACCCGAGGCAATCATTGCCGGTAGGGCTTTTTTACAGCCAAGGAAAACACTGCGAATATTTACATCCATCTGCAGATCATAATCGGCTACTGAATATTCACTGATCGGACGCATCACTGCGATGCCGGCATTGTTCACCAGAATATCGAGACTGCCAAAACGTTCTACGGTGGCATCGACAACTTCCTGCCAGCGCTGCTCGTCGACCACATTTTGCTCCATGGTCAGGACTTCAGCACCCATGGCAGTCAGCTCTTTTTCCGCGGCAGCCAGACCGACCATATCAATATCTGTGATCATCAGCTTAGCGCCCTCCTGTGCAAAGCGCACAGCCGTGGCATGACCCAATCCAGGGTTGGACGCTGCACCGGTAATGATTGCAACTTTGTTTAATAATCTAGACATGGAATGCTCCTTGTTGTTTTTAAAATTAAGGGTTTATTTTTTCGCTAGATGGCATTCCAGCCGCCATCCACTTCGAGCAAACTTCCGGTACTAAAAGACGACAGATCGGAGGCCAGAAACATCACCCCATTGGCGACCTCTTCAGGTGTGCCCAGCCGCTTGATCGCATGTCTGGTGGATAGCACCGATAAATCCTCAACCAAGCTCACAACCAATGGTGTGGCAACGTTGCCAGGGCAGATCGCATTGATGCGAATATCCCGATCGGCATAGTCCACGGCGACAGTGCGAGTCAGTCCTGCGACGGCAAATTTACTGGTCACATAGGGCGCGGCATTCGGATACGTATTGCGGCTGGTGGCAGAGGCCATATTGACGATACGTCCACCGCCCTGTTTAAGCATTTGACGAATTTCCGCCTGCATACAGAGCCACACGCCTTTTACGTTAACCGTAATAACGCGATCAAATTCCGCCTCGCCCACCTCATGAAATTCCTGCAGTGGCGTTGCTGTGCCGGCATTGTTAACGGCAATATCGAGACGCCCAAAGCGCGCCACTATGGCCGTCATCATGGCACTCACATCGGCAGAATCGCTAGCATCGTTGAGTAATCCGAGCACCTCAGTGCCGCCCTTTTCGAGATCATTGACAGCCTTATCCAATGCCTCTTGAGAAATATCGGTGATTACTAGCTTTGCGCCTGCAGCGGCAAATGCCTGGGCACAGGCATAGCCCAACCCCGCTGCGGCTCCAGTAATCAGCACTACCTGTCGTTTAAAATCAAAAGTCATAATAGGTTTATTCTTGTTATTAGTAGACGCGCATTATTGCGCTCATCAGGTGGCATTACCGCCATCGACCATGTAGACGCTACCGGTACAGTAGCTGCTGTCGTCACTGCCCAAAAACACCATCATATTGGCAATTTCCTCAGGCTGACCGTAGCGACCCAGTGGCGTCACCGCCTCAACCATCGCTCTAAAATCACCGGCGCCCGCTTCAGCAAAGCCGTCTTCAATGGACTCCATCATGCGGGTTTCAACTGCTCCTGGATTGACTGTATTGACCCTGATCCCGAACTGAGCCGACTCCAATGCGGCGCAGCGCATCAGGCCTATCACCGCGTGTTTACTGGTATTGTAGGCAGCCGTATTGGGCGACCCCTTCACGCCGGCACCAGAGGAGGTAATGATAATGCTGCCACCACCGCCATCACGCATGACCGGCATCACATAGTGCAACCCCAACCATACGCCTCTGACATTGACTGCCAATACCTTGTCCAAGTTGCTGACATCGGTGTCCATAATCGAACCGATCTTGCCCTCGACGCCGGCGTTGGCGACAAACACATCGATGCCGCCAAACCGGTCCACTGTGGCGCGGACCATATTTTCAACTTGGTCCGCTTCGGCCACATCGACAGCGATACAGGCACAGTGCTCAGAGCCAAGCTCATTGACCAGTTGCTGAGTGACTTCTGTGCCTATATCCGCGAGCATTACTTTGGCGCCTTGGCTGACAAATTTACGCACCGACGCCTGACCTATTCCGCCGCCCGCACCGGTGATCAATACCACTTTATTATTTAACTTCATCTTTTATCAGGCCCTTAACGTTTTTCTCATTTGTGTGATTAATTGTTATTCGCCAGGTATTTCGCCAGCCGCGACCATGGCATCAAATAACTCAGTACCCAAAGGATTGCGACGCAGACAGAGACCGCCGTTGACCTGTAAATTTTCACCGGTCATAAAACATTCGTCAGAGGCGAGAAAGGTGGCTGCTGCGGCAATATCTTCACTGGTGCCAATACGGCCCAATGGATAGCAGCTTTCAAACTCTGCCAACAACGCAGCGCTTTTTAACGGCTCTGCAGTCATCGGGGTCTCGGTCAAGCCGGGCGAAATGCTATTGGCGCGAATACCTTTGCAGCCATATTGATTGGCGACACAGCGAATCAGGTGGTCGGTGCCGGCCTTGGTGCCCATATAGGCAGCGTGGTCATCGAGCATAATATTGGCGGTGGCGGAGGAGATCTGGATAATCGAGCCACCTGTTGCGTCCATCGCCTGAATCAGTTTTTGCAGCCAGACAAAGGGCCCCTTAAATTGCAGGTCTATCATCTGATCAAGCTGCTCTTCGGAGTTCTCTGTCAGCGGTACCAACAGCCCCCATCCAGTGCTGTTAATCGCTACATCGATGCGGCCATGACGGTCGATAATACTGTCGACCATCTCGACAATGGAGGCTTTTTTCGAGAAGTCGCAGAGCACCCAATCGCCACCAATCTCTTCGGCGAGTTTGCGAAGCGCTGCCTCGTGACGACCAGAGACAATCACTTTGGCTCCCTCGGCAGCGAATCGACGCGCCATAACCTGACCCATATTATCTTCGCCGGCGGCACCGACTATGGAGACCACTTTTCCCGAAAAACGACCCATTAGATACCCCTTGTGACAACCCGTTTGGCATTATCGTAAGTAATTTATTTTAGCGAAACGTTTACAAAACAGACATGCATGTTTCTTTTTTTAAAGACTATATTATCAATGGCAGCAAGCTGCAACTGGTTTGTCCTCAATCTTTAGTTAACTATGCTGCCTTACGGGCTAAATTGTATTGGTTTGAGACGCTTTGCTGCGAAGTAAAATCAAAATGGTTATTGAGGCGGAGGTAACATTCGCCATAAAAGTGACGCGCGGAGCGGGCTCAACTGCGGGCGAAAAGGGAGTGGTTCAGATACAGATTTGCGGGGACTAATGAGCGCAGCAAGTCGACGACCGGCTGTGCTCAGGGTTTACTCTTCCATCAAATCAGCTTCTTTATAGATATCATGAAGAATCGCGGTCAGGTAGGTCATTACGCGTTTGGCTCGAGCGTTCTTGCGCGCCGACATATGGCTCAGAGCCATGCCCTTCATCAAAAACTGGACCATATCGTGCGCACCTTCAAGTCGCGCTAGATTTTTCCAATGCGGGAAAACCGCTTTAACGGTATTGAGAAACTGTTTTTCAAAGTCTTTTTCTACTGGCTCAATAATCTGTCGCAGCTCAGCGTCAGTTCGCGAGGCAGCAAGCATCTCTTCATAGGCCAAAAATGATGGCAGATTGACATAGCGCCAAGCGGATTCGACGGATTCACGAATTGCTTTATCGGTCAACTTGCTCGCAGGATCATCAATGTCCGCCATCAGGTAGCGGTACTCGTCCAAACGCCGCACGTGCAGATAGTCGATCACCGCGCGCATGACTGACATACGCGATGGAAAGTGATGCATCATCGCACCGCGGGAAACCCCAGCGTAGTTAGCAATCAAAGCGGTGGTAGTATTGGCATAACCCAATTCGAGCAGACATTGGATGGTCGCCTCAAGAATCGCAGAACGCGTGATCGCGCTCTTCTCCGCCTGCCAACCCTTTTCATTGCGCTGCGGTCTTTTTTTGCTGGTTGCTGCGATTTTCTTTGCCGCTGTCATTTAACGTGCCCTTCTTAAATCAATCGTCGTCGACAAGGTAAAAAACCAACAGCCGACGGTATTGTTAAAGTGTATACAAAAACAGGCACCAAATCATCACTTAGCCGAGTAAACAATCGCGATTGTTTGCTCGGCGTTAGCCATTGGGCTGGTCTAAATCATTGCGACCGCCATAGCCGCCAACGGTTTCACCAAGGCTCTCATTTGACTCGCCTTATCACTTGATGCATTACCCCCGAGTGCCCGCTGCCCGACGCCTTCGAGAATCGCGGCAAAGCGAAACATACTGAAAATGACATAGAAATCCCAATTCTCAATAGCCTCGATACCCATGCGCTGACAGTAGAGCGCCACATATTCCTCTTCGCTGGGAATCCCCAATACCTGACGATCAACACCTCCCAGCCCCGCCAGCACAGAGCGGTTATCGAGACGCAACTGCATGCACTGGTACGCGAGATCGGCGTAGGGGTGACCCAGCGTCGAAAGCTCCCAATCGAGCACGGCAATGGCTCGTGACTCCACGGCATCGAACATAATATTGTCGAGACGAAAATCACCGTGGGCGAGCACCAACTTACCGTCGTCTGCGGGAGTGTTTCGGGGCAGCCATTGGATCAGCTTGTCCATATCATCAATGGTCTCAATTTCCGAGGCCTGATACTGTTTGGTCCAGCGGCTAATCTGACGGGCAAAATAATTCCCCGGCCGGCCAAAGTCGCTCAGGCCAACGTCATCAATATCTACAGAGTGCAAAGCCACCATCACCTGATTCATCTGATCAAAAATGGTTCCGCGCTGGGCATTGGTCATATCTGGCAGTGCCGGATCCCAGAACACGGTGCCCTGCTTAAATTCCATGATATAAAACATACTGCCGATTACCGAGTCATCTTCGCAGAGATGATAAACCTCGACCACTGGCACCGCAGAGTTAGCCAGTGCAGACAACACCCTATATTCGCGGTCCACGGCATGGGCCGACTTTAATAAGTCGCCGGGTGGTTTGCGGCGCAGCACATAGGTGCCGCTTGCCGCCGTAATTTTAAAGGTTGGATTTGATTGTCCGCCGGCAAATTTTTCCGCGCTCAGCGGCCCCTTAAATCCAGCAATCTGAGCCTCGAGATACTCTGCCAGTTTGTCGTGATCAAAATCAAAATACGACGGCATAAATTAACCTTTTATTGAGTAATTGCTGAGTGACGGCAGCTTAGGCTTTGGCGCCGGAATAACGCTCGATAATCTGCTTGCCTAGCGCCATCTGATGAACCTCATCAGGTCCATCTGCCTGACGACACCAGCGCGCATAATTAAACGCTTCGGCCATACAGTAATCCTCTGTGAGACCTCCTGCGCCATGCATCTGTATTGCTTTATCCAACAGATTTTGAATTAACAGCGGAATGGTGGTCTTGGTTGCGGCGATCATATCGACTGACGCGGGAACGCCCTCTTGGTCGATTTTATGGCAGGTCTTGAGTACTAATAAGCGCGCCATTTCAATTTCTGAATACATCCGTGAGATATTTTCCCGCACCGACTGGTGCTTGCTCAACTGACGACCGAAGGTCGAGCGTGCAACCGTGCGCTTACAGGCCAATTCAAGTGCGCGCTGACCGGCACCAATCAGTCGCATACAGTGATGCATGCGACCGGGGCCCAGCCGTCCCTGAGCGATTTCAAAACCGCGCCCGGCACCGAGCAAGACATTCTCTAAAGGCACACGACAGTTTTCAAAGCGCAGTTCTGCGTGACCTATAGGCGCATCATCGTAGCCAAAGGTCGTCAGAGGTCGAACTAACGTCAGGCCAGGCGTATCCTTTGGCACCAGAACCTGGGTTTGCTGCAAATGGCGATTGGCATTGCCGGGGTCAGACTTACCCATCACAATCAAAATTTTCGTGCGTTCATTCATGGCACCAGTAATAAACCACTTGCGCCCATTGAGCACCCATTCGTCGCCCTCTTGGACAATGCTCGTCTCAACATTGGTAGCATCACTACAGGCCACCTGAGGCTCGGTCATGGCATAGGATGAACGGATCTCACCAGCTAGCAGCGGCTGCAGCCACTTATCTTGCTGCTGTTTGGTGGCGTAATTCATAAAGACTTCCATATTGCCAGTATCTGGTGCATTGCAGTTGAACACTTCTGGAGACCAGATCACGCGCCCCATGACTTCGCAGAGCGGGGCATAGTCGGCAAAGCTGAGACCACCATGGTCGCAGTATTCGGCATGGGACGGCGGAACAAAAAGATTCCACAGACCAGCTGCCTGAGCTTTTCGCTTCAATTCTTCCATCAATGGCAGTGGGGCAAAACGGTTCTCGGCACTGTGCAGCTGCTGAGCATAGGCGGCTTCGTTGGGATAGATATTTTGTTCAAAAAAGTGCTCGAGTTTTTCCAGCATCTGCTGAGATTTTTCACTGTTTTGATACATATTACTGCTCCATTAACAGGTGCTATCGACAAAAAGGGGACAAATATAGTTGCGGCAAAACACTTACCACCAAGGGTAAAAAGCTGGCATGCCAGAAGACACTTTGGACGGAAAGTTCGCAGGACGCTTCTCTAAGAATGACGCAACACCCTCTTTACCATCTCCCTGGCTGGTGTAGAACACCGCCAGAGACTCAACCTTGTGGGCCTCGGCCGGATGGGCGGCCGCTGAGTTGCGGTAGAGCATCTGACGCATCAGTGCCACAGCGACAGGCGCGGTAGTGTCAGCGATCTGCCGGGCCAGCTCGTAGGCTCTGGAAAGCAGCTTGTCTGGGGCGCAGACTTCGTAGACTAAACCGCCGGCAAGACTCTCTGCCGCATTAAAAATCTCACCTGACAGCATCCACTTCAGGGATTGCTGCATACCGACAATACGCGGTAAAAACCACGTTGAGCAGCCTTCGGCAACAATGCCAATTTTGCCAAAGACAAATCCAAAACGGGCTTTTTCTGACGCCAGACGAATATCCATGGCGCAGGCCATGGTTGCACCCACACCCACTGCAGCACCGTTGATGGCACCGATAACCGGTTTTTTGCAATCATAGATAGCCAGAGTAACTTTGCCTGCACTGTCACGAACGCCATCCATTTCCTCATAGGCCTGCATCTCTTCGAGGGTCGGAATGCGAGATTCATCGAGACCAAAGACATTGCCCTCAGCTGAGAGATCCATACCCGCGCAAAACGCTTTGCCAGCACCGGTAACCACAATCACGCTGACGTCGTCATCATCGCTTGCACGATTAAAGGCGTGCACCAGTTCATTACACATTTCAATAGTGTAGGCATTCATCACCTCTGGGCGATTCAGAAACAGAGTCAGAATTTTGTTATCGACTTGGTAGTCAATGGTCTTGTAGTCGGAGCTCTGACAGGTCATTTTTTGGTCCTTGGTTCTCGCAACAGGAGGAGCAGAAAGTCCTCTCCCGGAGGCTATTTTGAGGCGCGAAACCCTATCTCTGATAGAGTAATTGGTTGCGCTTTAAGGCCGCGATAATACCATTCATAAAAAAAACAAACCAGAATAACTTTTATTTTTGCTGGGCAATATCCAGATATACAAAAGTCCGGCAAGTACCGGGCTTTTTATATTCGAGAGGCAAAAAGAGCTCTAACCAAGCAATCCCAAACCAAACACTATTCTGGGCGCATATGCGGAAACAGCA
>Ga0209532_1001658_pt1 | contig 16946 bp, 15 predicted proteins | sample COG_02_FD_184746 | JGI IMG/M metagenome (GOLD analysis project Ga0209532, IMG submission 184746) | Pelagic Microbial community sample from North Sea - COGITO 998_met_02 (SPAdes) (version 2) | ecosystem: Environmental > Aquatic > Marine > Neritic zone/Coastal water | place: Helgoland, sampling... | reverse complement strand
ATAGAAATTGATAATGATGGTACTGTAGATTTAAGCGCATTCACTAATGCTACAGATCTTGATGGTACTGCTGTTAAAAATGATGATGCTGACGCTTTAACTGTTAATGCAGCTGAATTAGTAGCTCCGGTTTATGCTATGGGTAAAATTACTGCTGATAGATTAGTTAATGTTGATTTACCATTGTGGCAATTTGCTGAAGATTCTTCTTTCCAAAGAGCTGAAACAGCTGTATTGCCTTCTGTAACTCCAAAGCAAGGTAAAACTGGTTATACAATTGATGCTGAAAAAGTTTTTGATGATGCTACTTCCATACATATCATTGCTGCTGCAAGTACGACTGCTACTTCTCCAACACATATGTCTGTGACTTATGATTCATCATCTTTAGAAACTCTTATTTTAGGAGGTACTTACGCAACTGTATCTGTTAAAGGTACTGATGTAACTTCAATTACTTTTGATGGTACTGCTGCAAGTGTTACTGTTGATTCAACTGATATTGAAACTTTAGATATGCCTTACACTTCTGCTGCTAAAGGAACTTTAGTTGTTATGAATAACTCTAAATTAACTTCTTTATCTGCTGATAAAGTAGATGGTTTAGCAGTGTTTACTTTAACAGGTAACTCTGATCTTGAAGATATTTCTTTTGATGCTTTAGAATCTGCTTCAGTTGCAGGAGCTAAAGTTGATATCAAAGAAAATGATTTATCTATTGAATCTTACAACGAAGCAATTGCTTCACCTAAAACAGACAAGAAAATTGTTTCTACTGATTTAGCAGTTCTTACACCTTTCTTAACTGATGCTATTGCTAAAGTTGCTTCACTTAAAACGAATACAGTTAAAGTAGCAGTTGATGATGCAGATATCGTTAGATATTATGATGAAACAGGTGAAGAAGATGACGTTGAAGAGGGATCAGGAGTTCTTGCTAATATTGCATATTTAGCTTATGAAGATAACGCTGTTCCTGCCGATACACAAGTTCAAGAAATGGCTATTTCTGGTTTATCTGATGGTACAGACTACGTATTCAAGGTTGATGATGAAGCTATTTCTTTATTAAGTGGTACTGCTCTTGATGATTATTATGATGTTAAAAACTGGGCTAACGATGCTGCTGTTAAAGCTGCCCTTGCAACTGCTGGGGTAACTATTACAAATATCGAAAAAGGAGCTAAAACTGCTACTTTCGATTTTACTAACATTACTGGTTCTTCTATTTCTGCTATTACAGATATAGTTTTAGGTTTTGGAGGTCTTAAAGGTGATGCTGTTTCTGTAACATTTAACGCTGCTTCAGATGCTGCTGATACTGCTACAGATCTTGCTGCCGCTATTAATGCTAATGATGATGGAGTTATATCTGCTTATTATACAGTTGAAGCTGATGGTAATAAATTAGTTTTCACTTCTAAAGCTCTAGGGGCTAAACAGAGATATGATTTCAAAGACCTTTTATTATCTGCTAAAGTTCTTAGTGGTGATGTAGAAGGATCTACTCCAATTACATTTACAGAAGCATCTGTATCTGTTGAGAAAAATGAAGAAGCTGTTAATCAAGCTTTCGTTCAATTTACTGCTAATGCCCCTGGAACTGCAGGTGCTAGAACTATTACTCTAGTTGGTTCAGTTGCTACTTTCTTAAATGTTAGTGGTTTATCTACAACAGCTAATTTGCGTGGTGATGATGAAGCTATCACTGCTGCTTCTAACTCAGTAGATCCAACAGATGATAACCAAGATGAAATTGATGCTGTTAGTATTAATGATGTTAAATACATCTCAGCTAGCTAGTTAGTATTATTTCATATATAATTAAATACCCTCCAACTTGGAGGGTATTTTTTTTTATTTTTATCTTATGAATAGAGCTTTCCTTTTATTAGTAATTATTTTTTCAATAGTATTCTCACCTAGCTTTGGTGTTCTTGATCGCGCCAATGTTCAATGGTTATTTTTATCTATTATCCCTTTATTTTTTTTTAGATCTTTATTTGTAGAAAAATTTTCAAATATTTTCATATTTTACTCCTTATTTATTGTACAAGTTTTTTTAAGTTTATTTTATTCTAATAATTTATCTATTTCTTTAATAGATCTTTCAAGACACATTTCACTCTTTCTTTTATTCGTTGTTTTAATAAATCATTTTCAAAGGGTAAATGTTTCATTTTTATCTATTAGTGCAATTATTTCTCTATTTTTATTAGTAGAAAGCATACTCTCATTATTCCCATTATTTTCTTATATATTTAAAAATGGTTTTATTTTTTCAAATATTTCCTCAGTCGATATTAATCAATTTAAAGGTATTACAGGTAATCGTAACATAACTACCGCTTCTATCGTCATTAAATTCCCTTTTCTTTTTTATTTTTTATACAGGTCTAAAAATTTATTTAAGCCCTTTATTTCGATTCTTGCTATTCTTCCATTACTATCTCTTTTTATCATAAATTCTAGGGCAGCACTATTATCTTTCTTTTTTTCCATTTTACTTTACACATTATTTTTCATTATATATGACAGGGTCAAAATTTTAAATGCCTTATATTTATTTTTATCAATAGGAATTTCTTATTACTTATCATATATAATATTGCCCTCTAAGTCTTTGCAAACTGCTCAAAGATTATCTTCAATAACTTTTACTAACGATTCAAGTAGTCAACGTTTCTTTCTGTGGCAAAATGCCATCAGCTATATTAGCGAGAATTTTTTTATTGGTTGTGGTATTGGTAATTGGAAAGTTGAGTCTGCAGCCTATTGGGGAAGTCTAGGAACTAGTTATTTGGTTCCTTATCATGCCCATAATGATTTTTTAGAATTCACTACTGAACTTGGATTTTTAGGAGGTTTAACATATTTAATTATCTTTATTACTGTTTTATTTACTTTTTTCAAATTGTTTCTAATTCAAAAAGATTTTAAGTTCCTTGTTTTGTTTCTCTCCTTTACTGCTGTTTTTGTTGATTCTTTTTTAAATTTCCCTTTTGAACGACCCATCATTATGACAATGTTCATTTTACTCCTTGCACTTGCCGTCAAATTTAATTCTCAGAATATTGATGAAAAAATTTAAATTTCTCCTTTTATTCCCACTTTTTTTTACAATTTTCATTTCATATTTATCTTTTATGAGTTCAAGGTCTCATAAAATAATTTTGAATGACGTAAATAAAAAATCAAAGAATTTAACTTTTTCTCAAATAGATAAAATGCTAAATGGCTTTCCAAATATTAGTCCTACATCATTGCCTGTAGATATCTGGAGAGTTCAATATTTGTTAAATGAAAATAAAATTAAATTAGCTAAAAAGTATATTAAATCTGCCTCTAAAGTTAATCCACATGTATATGTTTCAGAATACCTTCAAGGTTTGATTTTTTCAAAAGAAGGAAATATTGATAGTGCTTTTTATTATTCTAGAAAGGCATTTCAAGGTTGGCCTAAAAACATAGAGCATTATAAATCTTATTTAAATGTTCTTGAACAAAAGCAAGATAGTGTATCATTAATCCAGGCATATGCTTTTTTAGACTCAAACTTAAAAAAGGTCCCAAATTATTTCACTAGATTTTACTCATCCTTTAATAAAATTAAACTTAGTTACTTATTAACATCTTTTGATGACGAAAGAAATATTCAATATTCTGATGTTGTAGGTTTCACTTTTGATAGAGGGTATAATTTCCCAAATAATCAAGTTATAAGAGACACTACTTTTAATTATACTTTCAAATCTAGGAGACTAATTTTAAATGAACTAGGAAATGAATTCTATTATAGAATCAAAAATGATTCTTTTTTATTCTTTTTTAAAAGGGATACAATAAAGCCATTTGCTAAATTTTTCTCAAAATTTTCCCCTAGTAACAATACCTTTATTTTTAGAAACGTTAAAGTTGATGATGATAAATTTCAAGACCAATTTTATATAAAAAACAATAATTAATTTGTAATATTATTTATTTTAAGTACTTTTATTACTTGAAATTAAGTAATTCAATAATAAGTAAGTGCTAGGTGAATTGATAACCTCAAAAACAAGATTGCGCCTGTTGATCAAATTCTTTGTATCACAGGCCAATCGGGGTTATTTAAATGGTCTAGCCACGGAGATGGGCGAATCTACAAACGCCATCCGTAAGGAACTCAATCACCTGCACGATGCAGGTTACCTTAAAAAAGAAAAATCCAATAATAAAATACAATACAAAGCCAATACAAAGCACCCTATGTTCTCTGTGCTTCAAAAGGCAATACTTAAGCACCTGGGTCTAGAAGACGCCGTAGAGATCGTTCTAGAGCGAATGGGAGACGTGGAGCAGATTATTCTTATTGGTGATTATGCTAAAGGTATTGATAGTGGCAAAATAGAAATGATCATAGTAGGTCAGGATTTAAATACCTCATATGTAAGAAATCTAGAAGAGAAGTTAGAAAAGCTTATATCTAGAAAGGTTGCCTTCTTTTTATCTGCTAATCATAGGCTTAACGCCGATGAACTCATTTTATTCAATAAGAATGAGTAGTTCAGCGCCAAATTATAGTAGTCACCTACCAGCAGTAGTAAAAATTGATTAATCAATCTTTTTTAATTTGAAAAAACAAAAAGCCATCATCGTTTCAGGATATTTTAACCCCATTCATAAAGGGCATCTAGAGTATTTTAATAATGCTAAGGCTATGGCTGATCAGCTTTTTGTGATTGTAAATAACGACCATCAAAGAGAGTTAAAGGGAAGTAAAGAGTTTCAGGATGAGAATGAGCGAATGATCATCGTTTCTAACATTAAAGCTGTTGATAAGGCAATTCTATCTATTGATACTGACAGAACCGTACGAGAGACCATTAAAATGATTGCTGAGCAGTTTGGATCTGAATTTGATCTTGGATTTGCTAATGGAGGGGATCAAAATAATGACACCATTCCGGAGAGAATTGTATGTGAAGAAATGAATGTGGCGCTTATAGACGGTCTTGGAGAAAAAATACAGTCATCTAGTTGGCTGCTTAAAAAATTATAATGAAGATCTTAATTACAGGTACTGCAGGTTTTATAGGATACCATCTTTCTAAAAAATTAATAGAGAGAGGAGATACCGTTATTGGAGTAGACCAAATCAATGATTATTATGACATTCAGTTAAAATACTCAAGATTAAAGGACCTTGGAATTGAAAAAAACATTGTAATAGAAGGCAAGAAAATCACTTCTTCAGTTTATGACAATCACTCTTTTTATAAGGGTAATTTAGAAGATAAAGATTTTATAGATTCTGTTTTTAAAAGTGAAAAACCGGATGCTGTTTGTAATCTAGCAGCTCAAGCAGGGGTTAGATATTCTCTTAAAAATCCCAAGGCTTATATAGATTCCAATATTGTTGGGTTTATAAACATCCTTGAGGCTTGTAGGCATTATGGCGTGGAGAATTTATCCTACGCCTCTTCTTCTTCAGTATATGGCCTTAATAAAAGCCTGCCTTTTTCAACAAAGGATAATGTAGACCATCCTGTTTCACTTTATGCAGCCTCTAAAAAGTCAAATGAACTTATGGCCCATACTTATTCTCATTTATTTGGAATAAGAACCACAGGACTTAGATTTTTTACAGTTTACGGGCCCTTTGGCCGACCTGATATGGCATTGTTTCTTTTTGCTAAGGCAGCACTTGAAAACGGCACCATAGATGTTTTTAATCATGGTAAAATGGTGAGAGATTTTACCTATGTAGATGATATAGTACAAGGAATAATAAGTGTTATTGATAACCCAGCTGAGAGTTCATCGGATTTTGATACTAATCCAACGCCAAACGTTTCATCTGCACCTTATAGAATTTACAATATAGGAAATAACAACCCAGTTAAATTAATGGATTTTATAACGGCCATTGAAAAGAAGATTGGAAAAACGGTAAATAAGAACTTTATGGAAATTCAACCAGGTGACGTGCCACAGACTTATGCTGATGTTACGGATTTGGAGCGTGATTTTAACTATAAACCAAATACTTCAATAGATTTTGGAATTTCAAAATTTATTGATTGGTATAAAGATTATTATGGAGAAAAAAATTAAAATAGCAGTTATAGGCCTTGGTTATGTAGGCCTTCCTTTAGCGCGCTTATTTGCTACAAAATATCCTGTTATAGGCTTTGATATTAATCAAAACCGCATCTCGGAATTACGCTCGGGTACTGATAGCACATTAGAAGTGTCCGATGATGTTTTAAAATCAGTTTTAAAAAAAGACTTGCAAGAAAATAACAATGGACTTTTTTGCTCATTTGATCAAAGTGATATTAAAGGGGCTAATTATTATGTAATCACAGTTCCAACTCCCGTTGACAAAAACAATAGACCAGATCTAACACCTCTTTACAAGGCAAGTGAAACGGTTGGTAAAGTTTTGAAAAAAGGAGATATTGTCATTTATGAATCCACAGTTTTTCCAGGTGCTACAGAAGAAGAGTGCGTACCTGTTTTAGAGAAAATTTCTGGGCTTAAATTTAATATAGATTTTTACGTAGGCTATTCTCCTGAGAGAATTAATCCAGGTGATAAAGAGCATACTATTGAAAAGATACTAAAGGTAACTTCAGGCTCTACGCCTGAAATAGGCAAAAAAGTAGATGACTTGTATAACAGCGTTATTACAGCTGGCACTCACTTAGCTCCCTCTATTAAGGTAGCTGAAGCCGCTAAAGTCATTGAAAACTCTCAAAGAGACATAAATATTGCCTTTGTTAATGAGCTAGCTAAAATATTTAACTTAATGGATATCGACACCCATGCTGTTTTAGAGGCAGCTGGAACAAAATGGAATTTTTTACCGTTTAAGCCTGGACTCGTTGGAGGTCACTGCATAGGTGTGGATCCTTACTATTTAGCTCAAAAAGCGCAAGAATTAGGATACCATCCAGAAATCATATTAGCAGGAAGAAGGCTTAATGATTCTATGGGAGAATATGTTGCCTCACAGGTTGTGAAATTGATGATTAAAAAGGGGATTACAGTAAATGGGGCTAGTCTTTTAATGCTTGGAATTACCTTTAAAGAAAATTGTCCTGATGTAAGAAACACAAGAATTGTGGATGTAGTAAAAGCTTTAGAAGAATATAATATAAATGTGACAATATACGATCCATATGCAAGTCCTAAAGAAGTAATGCATGAATACGGGCTTGATTGTTTAAATACGCTTCCTAATCAGACTTTTGATAGTGTAGTTTTAGGTGTGGCTCATAATGAATTTTTAGATTTAGACTTTAGCTTTTTGAAAAAAGAATTGTCTGTTATATACGATGTCAAGGGAGTATTAGGAAATTTTATTAATGGTAGACTTTGATAAGTTTAGATAATCAATTTTTTATGAATGTAAATTTATTTCAGCAAATACATCAAGATTTAAAATTAAGTCATCATCCTTTCAAAAGATCCTATAATTATTTAAAGTGGGCTTTTAAAGGAATTGATTTTAAAGACAAATCAGTACTTGATATTGGAGGGGGTAATGGAATTTACTCTTATTATGCAAAATTCAAGGGAGCCAATGCCTGTATAAATCTAGAGCCTTTTGAAGCAGGCTCAAAAAATGTTAAAATAGATTCTAAGGAAATTCCAGATTCATTAAAAATTACCTTAATAAATCAGACAATTCAGGAATTTATTACAAATAAGAAGTTTGATATAATAATACTTCATGATTCAATAAATCATCTAGATGAACCAATCTTTTCTGAAATACATAAAAACCAACACTCTTTTGATCAATATTGTAAGCTAACAAAAAAAATAACTGATTTGTTAAATGAAGAAGGAACAATTATAGTAACAGACTGCTCAAGATATAATTTTTGGGGTTTATTAGGCTTTAAAAGTCCTTTTGCCCCATCAATAGAATGGAACCTTCATCAATCACCAAATTTGATTATAAAACTATTTGAAAGAGATGGCTTTGAGAACTTTAATATTAGATGGTCTCCGTTTAAAAGATTTGGTTTATTCGGTAGATTATTAACAAATTTTGGGTTTTTATTTTCGTTTTTTATGCAGTCTCACTTCAACATGATAATTAAAAATCATAAAAATTAAACTAATTTAAAATATGTCTTAATGTAGATAGTTTTGATTTATTAAAACCAACTCAAAACAATCAATTTAACTTTAATAAGAGTTTAAGCAAACAAGAATATTTTTTACCAATCATTGATGAAAAACATTTTAAAAGCTATTTACAGTATTAAGTTCTATTTAAAAAATATAACTTGGGATATTGGCGAAAAAATTTTAAGGCTTGTAATAAGTTTTTTTACAACAATCTTGTTAGCTAGATATTTAGGGCCAGATAAATTTGGAGTGTTTTCGTACTCACTTTCATTAATTGGTTTATTTCAAGTTTTTGGACACCTTGGTTTAAGCGGTATAATTATAAGAGAACTTGTAAGCAATAGAAATTATGAAAATAAAATTCTAGGCACTAGTTTTTTTTTAAAGTTAGGGGGTTATATTTTAGCTATTATATTTTTGTTTATATTCACCTTGTTCACTGAGGAGTATAATTCTGATACTTTTTGGATTTCTACTATACTATCATTAACATTTTTATTTCGTCCCTTTGAAGTCTTAGATTTTTGGTTTAAGTCGCATGTTTTGGCTAAGTATAATTTTCAAGCAAAAACATTAGCACTTCTGATAGGGACGATCATTAAGGTTTGTTTACTTTTTTTAAGCACAAGTCTTATCTTCTTCGCTTTTGCTAATTTGACAGAAGCATTACTTCTTGCTTTAGGTTTATTATTTTTCTTTTTTAAATTATTTAAATCAAAAAAAATTAAATTAAAATTCTCCTTTATACTAGCAAAACAGTTGATGTTAAATGGGTGGAAAGTTTTTGCTGGTTCAATTTTTGCTGTTTTGTATTTAAAGATGGATCAAATAATGTTAAAATGGTATTTAGGGACTGAGGCAGTTGGTGTTTACAGCGTTGCCTCAAGAATTTCTGAAGTTTGGTATTTTTTTCCTTCTGCGATTTTGATGTCATTTTTTCCAAAATTAATTAATATTAAAAAAGAGAATAGCTCACTTTATCAAGAAAGAATTCAGCAATTACTTGATACTATGTTTATCATGGCTTTAATTCTTTCACTATTGATTAATGTATCAGCAAAGCCTTTAATAACTCTTTTTTTTGGGGAGTTATACATTACCTCAATACCAATTTTGACAATTCATATATGGGCATCAATTTTTATTTTCATGCGTGAAGTTTTTAGTAAATGGCTTTTAATTGAAAACTTCCTTGAATATTCAATTATTACTCAAGGTATAGGAGCTATTTCTAACATTGCTTTAAACTTTTGGTTAATACCTATTTATGGAGTTAAAGGGGCTGCTTTTGCAACTCTAATATCTTATTCTTTTGCCTCATATTTTTCATTATTTCTATTTAAAAAGACTAGACCTATGTTTTTTATGATGTCTAAATCAATGTTTGTATTAAGGAAACCATGGATAAGTAAAATTATATCTACAAAATGAAGAAGTTTTTAAATAGTATTTTACCAAACTCTATTTGGATTATTTTAAGAAATATTAAATTTATTTTTGATAAGTTGATCTTGACCTTTTTTGGATCAAATAATTTTTTATCATCAGTTTACTATACTTTTTTTTCTAATGAATTTAGTAGAGAACACAATGCTGTAATTAAAGGAAAAGTTGAATATATTAAATCCTTAAAAGTAATATATAATAGCTCTGCATTTTTAAGAAGAAACATTCATCGTATAGAAAAAGGTTTGATCATGAAGCCAAGGCGTAGTGTTTTTGGAGAAAAATATATTATTGAAACAGTTAAGACATTAAAATTAGCTATTGAACAAAATAAAATTGATAAAGAAGAAATGAAGTGGGCCTTAGATGTTTTAGAGCAATATTTTATTTGTAATGAAGAGACTGAAACTATTTTAAAAGCTAAAAGTCTTTTTCTAGATTTAAACTCTTCTAAATCTAACAATATTAAATATGTTCCATTTACATATAAATCAAATTTGAATAATCAATTAAGTTATAGAGATTTAAAAGACTTGTTTTTAAAAAGAAAATCTGTTAGATGGTATGAGCCTAAAAAAGTTCCTTATGAGTTAATAGTAAAAGCGATTGAAATTGCTAAACTTGCCCCATCTGCATGTAATAGATTACCCTACAGTTTTTATGTATCTGAAAGTAAAAAGAGTGCAGTTCAAATTGCAAAATGTGCTGGAGGTACATCTGGTTGGGCTGATAATATTCCATGTATAATCGCTGTAATTGGAGATTTGTCAGCATACCAAGGAGAAAGTAATAGGCATCTAATATATATAGATTCCTCATTAGCAACAATGCAATTAATACTGGCATTAGAGACACTTGGATTATCATCTTGCGCTATAAATTGGCCAGATAGGAAAGACTCAGATAAAAAGATAAACAAATTTTTAAATTTAGAAAAGCATCAAAGACCAATTATGCTTTTATCAGTTGGTTATCCTTGTGTGAATGGAGGTATACCATATTCAAAGAAGAAAAGTAATGATATTTTAATTAAAAAGGTTTAAAAAATGCTGAATGGCAAAAAATTGATAGAAATTAGAAAAGGAGGTTTTGTTAATAAAGGTGCAGAACTTATGCTTCATAGTGTTTTAAATAAACTTAAATCAGAATTCCCAGATGCTCAATATGTAATGAATCCTACAACTTTTTCTGGATCAGCACCTTATTTGAAAAGAGCTTGTTTAGGTTTTTATCAGAAGGTTCATTTATATAAATTTGGAATTCAATTTGGCAAGTTCGAATTTTTAATACCATTAAAAATTCGTGAAATGTTCGGTATTGTGCTAAATAAAGATATTGATATTGTAATTGATATTTCAGGGTTTTCCTACGGAGACCAATTAGGAAAATACAATACTTTAGAGCTAGTAAATTCACTTAAAAAATGGAAAAAAAATGGGACTAAAGTAATTTTAATGCCACAGGCATTTGGGCCATTTGAAAGTCCAAAAATTAAAAAGAAAATGCGATTTGTGATTGAAAATGTAGATTTAATTTATGCACGTGATCAATCTTCTTTTGATTATTTAAAAAGTGTTTGTCATAAATGTTTAAATATTAAAAAGGCTCCCGATATTTCAATTCTTACAGAAGGTAAAGTTTCAGATGACTTTAATATTCTTTCAAATCAATTTTGTATAATTCCAAATGCAAGAATGATTGATAAAACAGATCCTAAAGTGAGAAAAGTTTATTTGCCTTTTTTAATATCTATTGCTAAATATTTGTATAATAAAGGTCATAAGCCATTTATTCTAGTTCACGAAGGACCAAAGGATTTACTTTTAGCAAGAAAAATAAGAGATTCAGTTAGTGAACATGTAAAGATAATAATTGAATCTGATGCTTTAATTATCAAAGCTATTATAGGAAAATCTTCAGCTTTAATCAGTAGTCGCTTTCATGGTGTCGTTTCTGGCTTATCACAAGGAGTACCAGCATTAGCAACTAGCTGGAGTCATAAGTATCAAATGCTGTTTGAAGACTATGGTTTTTCTGAAGGAATTTTAGACTTGAACTTAAGCGAAAATGAATTGTTTAAAAAAGTGGACATTTTATTGGATGAAAGTAAAAAGCAAAAAATTGTAAAGTTGTTAAATTCAAAAAATGAAATTCTAAAAAAAGAGTCAAATAAAATGTGGGAAGAGATTTTACATGATTTAAAAGACAATTAATAATGGTAAAGACCCCATTTTTTTCAGTAATAATTCCTGTTTATAATAAAGAAAGTACTGTTAGGAGAGCTATAAATTCAATTTTAAGTCAAACTTTTTCAGATTTTGAAATAATAATAGTTTGTGACCCATCTGAGGATAATAGTATTTCTGTAGTTAGTGAATTTAGTGAAAATCAAAAAGTAAGAATATATTATAGGTCAACGAGAGGTGCTGGTGGTTATGCCAGTAGAAACTTAGGCATAAAAAACTCAAACTCTAATTGGATTGGTTTTTTAGATGCTGATGACGAATGGCTCCCCGAACATTTAGAAACAATATTTAGGGTAATACAAAAGTTTAAAGAGGCCAATTTTATTAGTTCATCATGGTATCTTGAATCAAACAATAGTTGTTATTTAGACCCATTTACTAATAGAAACAATTTCAAAGAAGTAACTTATATAACCTTCAAAGAGTATTTAAAAAACTCGATTAAAAATGAGAGGCCTAATAACACTAATTCAATAATATTCAACAAACAAATTTTGGATAATAAAGATTTATTCCCTGAAGATAAAACATCAAGAAGTGGCGACCTTTATGCTTGGGCACTAATCATAAGTAAATTAGGGGGTATTTATTGGTCTCCTCACATAGGTTCTATTACTTACAGGGATTCACCCAATATGACTTCTAAAACTGAAGTGCCATCTATTTTACTAAATAATCAAATGGTAGATGAAATATCAAAAGTAGCTTCTCAAAAAGAATTAGCTTACACTAAAATTTATGCAAACAGATTAATTAAAAGAGCCTATTTTGAACAAAGAAAATTCAGAAAAAAGATTCAAAATGAATCATTAGTAAAATTATTTTATTGGGAGAATGATATATTATTTTGTTTAACATGGTCTTTAATATCAATACTCCCCGATTTTATTGTCAATACTCTGAGAAATGTTAAGCTTAAATTTAAATTATGAAAGTAGTTCATATAATTTCAAATCTAAATAACGGAGGAGCGGAAGGAGTTTTGTACAGATTATGTAAGTCTGATACAATACAAAATCATATTGTTATATCAATGACGGGTGAAGGGAAATATAAATTAATGTTAAGAAATGTTGGGATTGATGTGTATTGTTTAAATATGAATAATAACAGAGCATATTTTAAGGGTTTTTTAAAATTATTAAAATTATTAAGAAAACTTAAACCAGATATTATCCAAACATGGATGTATCATGCTGATTTTTTTGGAGGAATAACTGCTCGTTTGTTAGGTTTTAAGAATATTTTTTGGAATATAAGACACACTAAACTTCTTCCAAGTGAATCTAAGAAAACAACAAGAATTTTAGCTAATATATCCGCTCGATTGAGTGGAATTATTCCAAAACGTATTATTTGTTGTGCAGAGGAAGCCCTGTGGGTTCATTCTGAAATGGGTTACAAAAAGCTAAAAATGACAGTAATTGCAAATGGCTACGATATTTCATTATTTAAACCTTGTGACAAATTGAGACTTTCATTAAGAGATGAGCTAAACTTGAATTTAAAGACAATAATTTTAGGTATGGTGGGACGTTTTCATCCACAGAAAAATCATATCGGCTTACTTAAGGCTTTATCAATTGTTAAGAAGTTAGATTACGACTTTAAGTTTCTTTTGATTGGTCGTGATTTAAATTATGACAACCTTATTTTAGAAAGTGAAATAAAAAGGCAAAATTTAGAGTCCAATATACTTTTGCTCAACCAAAGATCAGATATGCCAGCTGTTATGAATGCCTTAGATATAAATGTATTATCTTCTTCAAGCGGAGAAGGCTTCCCAAATGTCTTAGCGGAAGCTATGGCATGTGGGACACCTTGTGTGACTACAAACATTGGAGATGCTGCGTTAATAGTTGATGATACTGGCTGGGTTTCACCGCCTAATGATCCCATAGGATTATCAAATGCAATTATTGAAGCAATTGAAGAAAGGAGTAATGATGAAGAGTTATGGACTTTGAGAAAACAAAAATGTCGTGACCGTATTGTTGAAAATTTCAGTTTAGATAAAATGATAAAAAATTATCATTTAGTTTGGGGTATTTAAATTTTAAAACTGCCATTCATTAAAAAAGAAGAATCAATGAAAAACAAATTACTTTTTATTGTAAATGTAGATTGGTTTTTCATATCTCATAGACTAATCATAGCCGAGGAAGCTATGAAAAAAGGTTTTGAAGTAATTGTAGCATGCGAAGATACAGGTATATCAAATGAAATAACTAGCAAAGGAATAAAATTTATAGATTTCCCATTTTCACGATCAGGCATTAATCCAATTAGTGAGCTTAGTACTTTATTTAAGTTTTATAAAATCTATAATGAGATAAAGCCAGATATAGTTCATCATATTACCTTAAAGCCTGTAATTTATGGAACTTTAATATCAAGATTATTAAAGGTTAAAGGCGTAGTTAACGCGGTAAGTGGATTAGGATATAATTTTACTGCAGACCGAAAAGGGTTGGTACAGAAGATTATGATTCGATTATTGAGAATTGGTTTTAAGAGGAATAATCTGACAATCATTTTTCAAAATGAAAATGACAAAAAGGCTTTCTTAGATTTAAATATTATTTCAGATAATAATAGTATTGTTAAGATAAAAGGATCTGGTGTTGATCTAGTTAAATACCCCAAAAGTAGTTTGCCAAGTTTTGATTTGATCAAAGTCTTATTTCCAGCTCGAATGTTATGGGACAAAGGAGTAAATGAACTAAAAGCTGCTAGTGAAATACTTAAAGAAAAGTATGAGAATAGAATTCAAATACTTCTTAGTGGAATGGCTGATGATGGAAATAAGGCAGGAGTGCCCCATACTTATTTAGAAGATTGGCAAGATGGTAAATATGTTAATTGGATTGGATATCAAAAAGAAATGCTGCCGATTTTTCAAGACAGTCATATTGTTGTTCTACCATCCTACAGGGAAGGTATGCCTAAATCTTTAATTGAAGCTTGTGCAATTGGCAGAGCTGTAGTAACTACAGATGCTGTCGGATGTAGAGAATGTGTAGATGAAGGAATTAATGGATTAAAAGTTCCTGTTTATTCAACTGTTGAATTGGCAGGAGCAATCGAAAAACTCATTTTAAATCATGAATTAATTCAAGAAATGGGTGAAAATTCACGCAAAAAGGCAGAACAAGAATTTGATGTTAAAAATGTGATTTACAAACATATGGAGATCTACAATAGTTTCAGATATTAACTAAACCTGTTAAAAACTTTAATGTAATTCGTTTTTCAAAACGGTACACCTTGTTGTAATTTTGTAGTATGCCATTTAATACAGAAACAGCTAAAGCAGCAGGTAAAAGAAGTAAAAGAGGTCCTTCAAAAGTATTGGACCCAAACATTAAAGAAAAGGTTGAAATTCTTTATGAAAGTGTTTTGGATCATTTAATAGTGCACCAACAAGAACTTTCAATGTCAGAAAGGGTAAAACTTCTTCAAAGTCTTTCAGGTTATATTCTCGCTAAAACAAAACCTATTAGAGATGAATTTACTATTCAGAAGCTTATAGAAAGAGAAAGCATCCCTTTTATGGAAAGAGGACCATATCCTATAACGTAGCTGCTATTTTCATAAAAGCATCTGCATAAGTGTCTTTATTAACCTGCGTGCCAATATAGCTTAAAAAAGTGCTTTCTTTTGAGTGTCCAGTAATTTGCATAAGAATAGGAGTTTCAATTTTTCCAAAGTAATTCGTTGCAAATGACCTTCTTAAATCATGAGAAGAAATAAGACTATATTTTGGATGTGTTCCCAATTTTTTTCTCCTAGTTTTAGAGCATAATTTATAACCACTTACCATCTCATTTATCCCAGCTATTTGGCAAATCTGTTTTATCTGTCTATTGAATAGTTGCGCAGAAATAGTATGTGGGAATCGATGTTTTAATATTTGGATGACTTCTTCATCTACCACTCCAACGGTTACATGTTTATCTGTTTTCTGCTGTGTAATATCTACATAAACACCATGCTCAACAAATCTTAATTGTAAAGGATTTAGAATTAATAAATCAGAAACTCTTTGACCAATATATAATCCTATTAGCATCCATTTTCTAGCATTTTCAAGTGTTGAGGGCAAATTTTCTAGTGATTTAATCTTTCTTATTTCTTCAAATGAAATTGTCTGAAGTACTCTATCTTTACTTTTTTGAGTAAAAGATTCTATATGTCTTGTATATGGATTTACAGGAACACTCATTCTTTCCGCTTCCTTACAAATCATTTTTAAAAGCTTTAATTGAAGTCCAGAATTGTTTAATGAATAGCCTTTTACTGTCAAAAGCCACTCCTTAAACGTGTGAACTAACATGTGATCTATCTCTTTTAACATAATAGGCCTATTTATATGCCTTTCAAATTCTTTAATCAAAACATGAAACCGTTTTAAATTTCGAATTGAATTTTCAGATAGTCCAAGTGAGCCACTTCTTTTAAGTCTTCTTAAAGGAGCATGCTTTATATAATTAGAAATCTGGATGCTTAAATGCCCCTGAGTCTCTGAAATAGTGTGTCCGGAAGTGTTCACTTTGTTCATTTTTCACTGTGCAATTTGTGCAATTTTGAGGGTAATGGAGCCTGATTTAATTTAATTAACGAATCAGATAACATTTACAATCAATTTTTATAGCGTAATTTTACTCAAATATTACATTTAAATATACGTTATTTTTTATGTTAATTAACATAAAAAGTCAATAAAATCAAGGGTTACAAGAGATAAAGTTTACATAACTACGGGCTGTAGTTGAAAGTTTTATCTTTGCTTTTTATTCATATAAAATCATGGTTTACATCACCGGCATTACAGGCTTTATAGGCCAAAATTTATCCCACTATTTGGGAGAGAATGTGGTGGGTGTAAATCTAAGAAAGCAGGAGCCCTTGGTTTTTCAAAAGGGGGCAGCGGTGGTGCACCTAGCAGGGAAGGCGCATGACCTTAAAAAGACGTCTGTGGCTGCGGAATATTTCACCGTGAATACCGAATTGACTAAAAAAGTTTTTGATGCTTTCCTGGCTTCTGAAGCTTCTGTTTTTGTGTTTATGAGTACAATAAAGGCGGCGGAAGGGAAGGATGTAGAAGCGTCGGCTTACAGCCAATCT
>Ga0209532_1001656_pt1 | contig 16970 bp, 17 predicted proteins | sample COG_02_FD_184746 | JGI IMG/M metagenome (GOLD analysis project Ga0209532, IMG submission 184746) | Pelagic Microbial community sample from North Sea - COGITO 998_met_02 (SPAdes) (version 2) | ecosystem: Environmental > Aquatic > Marine > Neritic zone/Coastal water | place: Helgoland, sampling... | reverse complement strand
GCTCAAGGCGGAGCTGATTTGGCGCAATACATGGACAACACGCAGGCAGACAGAAATAGCCCTGTTCGAATACATTAATGGGTTTTATAATCCTCGACGCAGGCATTCTACGCTAGGCGGTAAAAGACCCCTCGCATTTGAAAGAAGGGCTGCGTAAATGAGTTAGGTGTTCGCAACTAAACGCGGACAAGTCCAAAAATACGCTGACCGCTGGAAAGCGCGCTTGGATAAACAAAAACCTGTCATTGGACTTGCTTGGAAAGGCAGCGATCTCGGTTGGCTCGACTATAACAGATCCATTCCATTAAAGTCGTTTGCACCCATACTTATGCGTACTGATATCAATGTTGTTTGTTTGCAAATTGGCGCGGCATTAAATGAAATCGACGATTTGCCAGCGGAACACCAGCTCACCGTATTTCCTGACCTTGATCAAGGAAAAGACGCCTATGTCGACACCGTTGGGCTGATGTCAAACGTGGATCTGGTCGTCACCCCTGACACATCAATGGCTCACGTCGCAGGTGCAATGGGTACACCTTCGTTGGTTTTGCTTGGTAAATATCCAGACCTTCGTTGGCTTCAGGATGATCGCCCCGATTATCTCTATCAAAACCAGGATATCATTCGCCAAGATATATTTGCAAATTGGGAAACGTCGGTTCAGAAACTGAACACCTACATCGACACAAAATTTCAGCTACGCCGTTAACTCTATCTAAAACTGGGGAAAATTGGTGCGGGTGAAAGGACTTGAACCTTCACGCCTCGCGGCGCCAGAACCTAAATCTGGTGCGTCTACCATTCCGCCACACCCGCACTAACAAAGTGTCAAACACTTCGAATTCGGCGTCTTCTAGCGCAGTCCGATTAACGACACCAGCACAAAATGCACCAAATTTCACAATTTTTAAAAACCACTCAGAACTTAGTTCGCAAAGCGTTTGAAACTGCGGCGTGGATCCGGTCCCTGCCCTAAAAATCCCTGCACAACAGACGCCAAATGTTGCGATACACGCGCATGTTGTCCTTGGCGTTGTTCCTCGTGCGCTTTTGCAAAACGACCCGTCAATGCCTCCAAATCACCTTCGATAATTATGGGCGCCAACAACAAGTTGCCCGATTTGCCATCCACAACACTTATAGAGAAATTGATGTGGTGAACGCCAACATCCGTGCGTTGCATGCGACGCACCCGCGGCGTTGGCGACTTAAAGTCATGGATAACAATCTCGAGGTTCACCGCGCGGCGACCACGCAGTTTTTGTGAACCCAATTTTGTTGCAGTCTCTACCAAAGAAATCACTTTAGCAGCCGTATTTCCACTGCCCTCGCCATGCCAAACGATATTCGCCGTTCCACCCTTAACGCGTGCGCTTGGATGAATTGCGACGTTTACTTGGGCAACTGACCAGCGGTTCGTCTCAAACGTTGAAATTGGATGCTTGTAATATGTGCGCCACAGGCTACCTTGCGCAGATACCTGACTGGTCGAAAGAATACATGCCAACACTGCAAAAACTAACGGAAACTTCATTTATAAACACCCCTTCGATATTAAACGCTAACTGACTGACTCATTCAACCATTATTGGTCAAACACAGATAAAAGCGTCCCCACGCGATTATTATATGGGGTGTGTTTAAAAATTCACAAGGTGATCATTTTTTGTGCATTTTGCCTAATAATTAGGCAGTCACTTACAATCTACCTTACACGATGACGCAGTAGCCTTTAAGGAATTGAAATCCACATGCACATTAGTGCAAACAAACCAAGTACGCTCCACATAGGAAATTCTAATGAAAAAAATTGAGGCAATAATCAAGCCATTTAAGTTAGACGAAGTAAAAGAAGCATTACAAGACGTCGGCGTCCAAGGTTTATCCGTGATCGAAGCAAAGGGTTTCGGTCGCCAAAAAGGTCACACAGAATTATACCGCGGCGCAGAATATGTTGTTGATTTTCTTCCAAAGGTAAAAATCGAAGTCGTGATTGCAGACGATCAATTGGATGCAGTCATCGAAGCAATCATTGCGGCCGCCCGCACAGATAAAATCGGAGATGGCAAAATTTTCGTCTCCACCGTAGAACAAGCAATCCGCATCCGCACCGGCGAAGATGGTGTCGAAGCGCTTTAATTAAGAATAAGTCAGAAAGGGAACTCAAAATGAGTGCAAAAGATCTCGTAAAACGCATCGCGGACGAAGACATCCAATATGTCGACATCCGTTTCACAGACCCACGTGGTCGCCTACAACACGTGACAGTGATCAACGATGAAATCGACGAAGATTTCCTCGAAGGTGGCATGATGTTTGATGGATCGTCCATCGCAGGTTGGAAATCAATTGATGATTCCGACATGAAATTGATCCCCGATTGCGACAGCGCATACATCGATCCTTTCTATGCTGAAAAAACAATCTGTGTGCACTGCCACGTTGTTGAACCAGACACTGGCGAAACATACGAACGTTGCCCACGCTCAACAGCTATCCGCGCCGAAGAGTATTTGATCGCATCAGGTATCGGCGACACATCATTTTGGGGCCCAGAAGCAGAATTCTTCTTGTTCGACGATGTTCGCTTCTCAAACTCAATCAACAAAGTTTCTTACGAAGTTGATGCGGCTGATGCGTCTTGGAATTCAGACACAGAATTCGAAATGGGCAACATGGGCCACCGTCCGGGTCTTAAGGGCGGTTACTTCCCAGTTAACCCAACAGACGCAGCCCAAGATTTGCGCGGCGAAATGCTTTCTACGATGAAAAACATCGGCATGAAGGTTGATAAACACCACCACGAAGTGGCGTCATGTCAGCACGAATTGGGCCTTGTTTTTGGCACACTTGTGAAACAAGCAGACGAATTGCAAAAATACAAATACATCGTACACAATGTTGCACACGCCTACGGTAAATCAGCAACATTCATGCCAAAACCTATCTATGGTGATAACGGCACGGGTATGCACGTGAACATGTCAATCTGGAAAGAAGGCAAACCATTGTTCGCAGGCGACAAATACGCTGATCTGTCTGACGAAGCATTGTACTTCATTGGTGGTATCCTAAAGCACGCGAAATCATTGAACGCGTTCACAAACCCATCAACAAACAGCTACAAACGCCTGATCCCAGGTTTCGAAGCACCAGTTCTACGCGCCTACTCTGCGTCTAACCGTTCTGGCTGTGTACGTATTCCATGGGCTGAATCCCCCAAGGCAAAACGCGTCGAAGCACGTTTCCCTGATCCAGCAGCAAACCCATACTTGTGTTTCTCTGCATTGTTGATGGCTGGCCTTGACGGCATCCGCAACAAAATCGATCCAGGCCCTGCATCTGACAAAGATTTGTACGACCTACCACCAGAAGAAATGGCAGGCATCCCAACTGTATGTGGATCACTTCGTGAAGCATTAGAAGAGCTACGCGCAAGCCATGCTTACCTAACAGAAGGCGGCGTGTTCACAGAATCTCAAATCCAAGGCTATATCGAGCTGAAAGAAGAAGAGAACACATTGTACGAACACACACCACACCCTGTGGAATTCCAAATGTACTACAGCTGCTAGGGCCCCGACTCAAAGCTGTTAGAATATTTGAATGAATACAAAGCCTCGCAGTTTTCTGCGGGGCTTTTTTATCGGGACCAAAGGGCGGCTTTACCTATGGTTATATCCCTCGCGCCGCGACCATGCAAATAAGTGATTTCATACGGACAGTCGGCGGTGGTCAAAAGTTGGGCAATTTGGATCAACCCATCGCCCGATCCACCACCAGCAACCAAAACCCTCAATGTCTTGCGCCAGTCCCGTTTCCCTTGAAACAAAAAATGATCAATTTCCAACGGATGTGACGGCGACCCAACGATCAAACGCTTACGTTCATCCTCTGGCTTACGCTCTGGATACGGATAGGCATCGTATTGATTTATGACGTCATTCATGGCTTCTCTTTTCCAACACAATTTCCAAACTGTCGTGTTGTTCCCGACTTAACCGATCAAACGGCACGACAATGCTGTGGATTCCAAAAACAATCGCTCCTGATTTTGGTAACTTACACAGCGATTGGCGCTCGACACGCATCCACTGATCTGGCGTCTTTTCGCGCGTGCGTCGTTGATCAGTGCGTCGCGGTTGATGCAAGTCGGGATCATTATAAATCAACCAATTTGCCCGATACATATCTTGTTCAGGTCGCATCATTCGAAACATCCGCTCGACGCGGCGCGCCAAATCAGCGCCGTATTCTTTCACAGGTTCATGAATGCCTGTCATCGGCCGCATAAATTTTTCAGACAACGACCAACTGGCTGGAAAACACATCGCCCCGCCAACCAACACATGTTCATCCCCCACAGGCAGCATCAAACACAAATCTTGTTGCACCAACGCGCGCGCTGTCAGCAATGGCTGATTCCAATCCAACGCAACAGACACCCCATCGGGTCGGTGTACGCATTGTGCATCAACTGTGTACGCTTTGTGCACAGTCAAAGCAGCCAATATATGTTCCAACAACTCCCGCGCCGCGCCGCCCGCACATACATCAACGGCTAAAACCTTGTCACGCCTTTGGGACAGCAAATAATCAACATACCCCATCTGCCCCGCAAACGCGCTGTCCACAATAATCCAATCATCGCGATCCAACGGGTTTATTCCCGGCAGTCGCGCCAAATGTTGGTCGTGCCACGGGCTAATTGGCAGGTGATCTTGGCAAATATTATCAAACTTTAAATCCATAACTTACTGTTACATTTCAGTGTAAAAATTCAAATGGGAATTTCAGTAATTTTGATTTTTCAACACTTTGTGTTAGAAAGCTCGGATTATGAAACCAATTTATTCTCTATCCTGCGCGCTTATTCTTGCGTCTTGTTCGGCAATCGTCGTTCCAGACGCAACAAAACAACCACCCCCCAAACCACCAACCGATACCAAGGCACCCATTCAGAATTTCACGGGTAAGATCGAATTTATTGACCCAACCTGCCCCCAAAAACCACAACAGTTTTGCAAACTCAAAAACATCCATACATTCACAGAACCAGATGGCGCACTTGCATGGGAAACCGATGCTTGGAACAGTGCGAATGCCAAAGGTATCCAATCAGGCACAACCAACGGTGCAGACATTCCCAAAGCCGCGCAAATTTTCGTAGGTAAACCATTCGACCCCGGCATTATTCAGGCCGCAATCATCCATGATCACTACACATTTGCTGAAAACCGCGTACGAAACTGGGCCGCAACACATCGAATGTATCTGGAGATTTTGTTGGACCAAGGCGTTAACCCAATCGTCGCCTACACGCAATATTTTGCAATCTATACCTTCGGCGATCACTGGATTGAACTGGTTGCTGGTGAAAAATGCAAATTCGTAATTTGCAACAAATCTGTCAAACAAGACCAAGGTCAGTTCCACGAAGAAAGCAGATTACACACAGACGAAGCAGCCAATGCAATCATCGAAGTTTACCAACGCTTGTCGACGCAAAACAAACTTCAAAAGTTTATAAATCCACTAACGCCAGAACGTATTCAACGTATCGCCTTGGAATATGACCCAGAAAATGTCTTCCTCAAATCCAAGGGTTCACCCATTCGTATGTCTGAACAAAATGCAAAATGGCTTGCGGAAAACACACAATTCATTGCCGAAAGTGACCCAAACCGCTGAAAATATTTTCAGATTACCTCTCAATATTTGCGAAATGTCCAATACTCCCATCCCTTAAAACCGACCCCAATGCCGTTTTTGGACATGCAAGCATCCCAGATGTTGATTTTCCTACATGTAAGGAGAGCCAAATGAGCACAAACTATTCAGACACCCGTAAGATTGACCCTTCCAAAGGCACACACCTGCCAGATGGATCACCCAATGATGGCGACCGCATTGAAATCGGTCCAACATTATTGGCCATGCAAGAATGGGAAGCCGCGGGCCTTACCCTGCCCAATCTGGAACGCATGCGTGCATTTCGCCACAAACGTTTGACCCAACACATTGTTGATCGCGAATGGGGTGGCCTGTTGATGTTTGACCCCCTCAACATCCGCTACGCCACAGACAGCACAAATATGCAGCTTTGGAACACACATAATCCATTTCGCGCCGTATTGGTCTGCGCCGATGGGTACATGGTTATTTGGGACTACAAAAACTCTCCTTTCTTGTCGACTTTCAATAAATTGGTACGCGAACAACGCTCTGGCGCTGATCTATTCTACTTTGATCGTGGTGATAAAATTGACATCGCCGCAGATGTGTTTTCCAAAGAGGTGCGCGATCTGATTGACGAACATGGTGGTGGTAACAACCGCCTTGGCATGGACAAGGGCATGTTGCACGGCATTCGCGCACTTGAATCCCAAGGTTTCACAATCATGGATGGCGAAGAATGCACCGAAAAATCGCGATCCATCAAAGGCCCCGATGAAATTTTGGCCATGCGTTGCGCCAGCCACGCTTGCGAAGCAGCAGTCAAAGAAATGGAAGATGCCATCCAAGTCGGTATGTCCGAAGACGAAATCTGGGCCGAATTACACCGCGCCAACATCGCACGCGGCGGCGAATGGATCGAAACGCGCCTACTGTCCACGGGCCCACGCACGAACCCATGGTTCCAAGAATGCGGGCCGCGCCGCCTGAATAACAACGAAATCCTTGCTTTTGATACTGATCTTATCGGGTGTTACGGCATCTGCATCGACATCAGCCGTACATGGTGGATTGGGGACGAAAAACCGCGTGCTGATATGATTTACGCGATGCAACACGCCCACGAACACATTCATACAAATATGGCGATGCTGAAACCAGGCGTGCCATTGCGTGATCTCACATTCAATGGGCATCAACTGGATGATCAATACTCCAAAGGCAAATATGGCTGTCGCTTCCACGGCGTTGGATTATGTGATGAATGGCCGCTCATAACCTATTCCGACAAACACGTCGAAGGCGCGTTTGACTATGAACTAGAGGCAGGCATGGTCCTTTGTGCAGAAGCATTGGTCTCACCCGAAGGCGGTGATTTTTCAATCAAGCTGGAAGACCAAGTACTAGTCACAGAAGATGGGTTTGAAAACCTGACTAAATACCCCTTCTGTCCACACTTGATGGGCGAAACCTAACGCATCTCGCCCATTCAGTATTTACTGATTGGGCGTCAATAATTTGACTGTTCACCGATGTTGAAAGACCATTTGCCCCCTCTTCATATTGAGTTGAATGACCTTTAATTTTAAAAACCATCAAAAAAATACGTGACGTAGATCGCGATTACAGAACAGCTATGTCAAAAAATTACTTCTATTTTTCATAAATGCGATGATCCAGCGTGGCATGTAAACGGATTTAACAATGACCAAATTTTAATTTCAGTGATTTTCAAAGGATTACTTGTAAATACGAAAATGCCAATAAAATAAGGTGACAAGGCCAAAAAAATCATCAAAAAGAGAAGTTAATATATTGTAAATGCCAATTTCAACACCATGTATTTAACAAGCCGAGCAATCGGACAGACTGCCAAAAGTGACTGCCACTTAGCAAATATCAAATTTCGCGACATCTGTCGCACCACAATTTAAATCACGTTTAGGGGTGTCTGCATCTCTATGGGGGAACGAAAAATGATTAAAAATATTTTGACAACCGCATTTACCATCTGCTTTGCATTTCCTGCAGGCGCTAACACTTGGACGTCTGAAACAACAGATGGTGTTCACATGGCATCTGTTATCAGCGACGAAAACGAAATATCAGTTTTTTGCGATGCTGGTATCAACGCACCCATCACATCTATCAACTTTGTGGTCGACGGCGTTACACCTGTACCGCTCAGCAATATCGCGTTGTTCTTTGACAAAGATCTACCAATCTATATCGCCACGGACGTCGAAGGCGGCATTGGTTCCACCACGCAACAAGACGCCATTGAATTCACAAACATCATTGGCTTGATGAAAAGCGCGAACAAATTAAAGGTCCGCCTGTTTAACGGCTCTCAACACACGTTCCGCCTGTCAGGTTCAACCAAAGCCATCGGAAACTGCACACCTGATTTCCAACGCTTTACGCTGGCGTTAAACTAAAGGCGAATTTTATCGCCTTTTGCCACCTGCCCCCTATACCAAACCCTTGGTGATCGTGTAACGTCTGTCAAAACGAGCAACACGGAATCAAGAGCCCAAAATGGCCGATAATCTATTTACCGACGAAACGCCTTCGGGCAAATCCTATGACGCCTCCTCGATCCAAGTGCTCGAGGATATGGAACACGTCCGCCTGCGCCCTGGTATGTATATCGGCGGCACGGACGATCGCGCCCTGCATCACATGGTGGCGGAAATCGTCGACAACTCGATGGACGAAGCCGTCGCAGGCCACGCCACATGGATCGAAGTCGAACTTCACGAAAACTTCCACGTCACCGTACGCGACAACGGTCGCGGTATCCCTGTGGATATGCACCCCAAATTCCCAGACAAATCAGCCCTCGAAATCATCTTTTGCACGTTGAACGCTGGTGGTAAATTCTCGGGCGACAACTACGAAACATCGGGCGGCCTGCACGGTGTGGGTTCATCCGTTGTAAATGCCCTCTCCGATTACCTGCACGTCGAAGTCGCCAAAAACCGCGAACTCTTCGCGATGGATTTCTCGCGTGGTATCCCACAGGGCAAATTGCAAAACATGGGGCCAACCCAAAACCGTCGCGGCACATCCGTGTCCTTTCACCCTGACCCCGACATCTTCGGCACATCCGCCAAATTCAAACCAAAACGCCTGTACGATATGGCCAAATCCAAGGCATACCTGTTTTCAGGCGTCGAAATCCGCTGGAAAGTTGCGCAATCATGCCTTGCCGCTGGCGATGAAACACCCCTCACAGATACCTTCAAATTCCCCAACGGTCTGGCCGATTACCTGACCGAACGCCTTGAAGGCGCATCGGTCTATTCCGAAATCCCCTTCGCTGGCAAAGTCAAATTCGCCGAAAAATTCGGCAACAACGTGGTTGGCTACGTCGAATGGGCCATCAACTGGACGCCCTCACGCGACAGCTTCACTCAATCCTATTGTAACACCGTCCCAACACCCGAAGGCGGCACACACGAAAGCGGCTTCTGGGCCGCTGTCCTAAAAGGCATCAAAGCTTATGGCGAACTGGTGAATAACAAAAAAGCGGCGAGCATCACCCGCGAGGATGTAATGGGCGGCGGTTGCGCCCTCGTCTCCTGCTTTATCTCTGAACCAAAATTCGTGGGCCAAACCAAGGATCGCTTGGCAACGGTCGAAGCTCAAAAATGGGTCGAAAACTCTGTGCGCGATCACTTTGATAACTGGCTGGCCTCCAACAACAAATCCGCTGGCGCAATCCTTGATTACATGGTGCTCAAGGCCGAAGAACGCCTGCGTCGCAAAGCCGAAAAAGACACCCAACGCAAATCCGCCACCAAAAAACTCCGCCTACCCGGTAAACTGACCGACTGTTCGCAAAACACCCGCGAAGGCACGGAATTGTTCATCGTAGAGGGCGACTCTGCGGGTGGTTCCGCCAAAATGGCACGCGACCGTAAAACGCAGGCATTACTACCATTGCGCGGTAAAATCCTGAACGTCCTTGGCGCGGCCAGCAACAAAATGACCGCCAACAACGAAATCAACGACCTATGCCAAGCATTGGGCGTGCAAATGGGCACAAAATTCAACGTCGATGATTTACGCTATGAAAAAATCATCATCATGACCGATGCGGACGTCGACGGCGCCCACATCGCCGCATTATTAATGACATTCTTCTTCACTCAAATGCGCCCATTAATCGACAACGGCCACCTGTATATGGCCTGCCCGCCCCTGTTCCGCCTAACCCAAGGCGCAAAACGCGTGTACTGTATGGACGACGCGGAAAAAGACGCATGGATGGAAAAGGGTCTGGGCGGTCGCGGCAAAATCGACACCTCACGGTTTAAGGGTCTTGGTGAAATGGATGCCAAAGATTTGAAAGAAACCACAATGAAGAAAGACACCCGTCAGCTGATCCGTATCACGATGGACGAGGATGAACCGGGCCAAACAGACGATCTGGTGGATCGTTTGATGGGCAAAAAGCCAGAGTTGCGGTTTGAGTATATTCAGGCGAATGCGAAGTTTGCTGAAGATTTAGATGTATGAGAAATTGGGCCTAGCCCAAATTCTCTAACCGGCAGTTTATTGCGAAGTGATGAGTGAGAGGGAAACGGTTGCCTGATTGCGTTCCTTTTTAAAATTGTACATTACAGAAGCAACATTTATTTAAGGATTTTATTGTGCGTAAAACTTTCTGGGTCTCACTTTTTAAACTTAAAATCCATGAAACCAATAAAACCTTGAGATATTTAAATCGCAATGGTGAGTCAGATGAAGATATTTTTCTGAATCTTGGAAATTTATTTAGGAAGCAATCTATTGGAATTGTCAAAGATTGTTCTACACTTTTTGTCATTTACCTACTGCTTTATGCATTTGGTAACACTAGTGAAACAAAAGTTACAATAGCTGGTGTTTCGGCGTCAATTCCCTCTACTTTTGTTACCTTAACCGCCAGTGTTCTGTTTTTCTTTTTTGTAATGAGGCTTATATCAATTTTACAACTAATTTTCACCCGAACAACGTTTGGCCTAAGAATGTCAAAACACAAGTTCGATTTTGGCTCGTTCGCATTTTACCATGGTCAAGAGGACTTGGCACAATCGGTGCCAGTTTTCTACTCACACTTTTTCAAATCAAAAATTCCGTTTTCCAATTTACCTTTGCTTATAATTATTTTTCCTTACTTGGCATTACTTATGCCATTATCAGCGTTCGTTATGTTTTTATGGAGTTTTAATATTGATGTTTTACTCGAAGTGGATAAATTCTCTATAAACTGGATTATCGCTTGCATAAGTAATTTAATCCTTTCTCTAAGTTTTTTATATTTGATACTTTTTGTGGTTCCATTTCCCTATGTAAAAGACGCATCTGGAATTAGTTGGTTTCTTAAGAAAACTAGACCAATAAAAACACCAGCGCCTTCACTTGGGGAGGCGTAAAACGCCTTCCCGGGGGGAAGTGAAGGCGCGGCATGTTCTGGCGAACATGCCAAAGATAACCATACTGTCATCCCCGACTTGATCGCGGGTATCTCTCAAATTTGGCGTTTCCCAATCACCATGCTACCCTCGACCCACCAACTCGGAGGCTCCCATGCTAAAACAAGCCCTACTCGTAACCGCCCTACTCTGCACCATCAGCACAACCGCCAGCGCCCAAATGGTCGACGCCGCCCAAATCCGTCCTATCCTAACGATGACAAAATCGAGTTGGGTCGCCGTACGCGAATGGAATGGCCAAGATTTGATCTACTTCACCCACCTCGAAAGCTGGCGATGTGGTCTGACGTCTGTCACCTACACAATCAACGACGCCCCCGAGCCAAAAACATGGGAACTGGCCCCGTGTGACGAGGCCAACCCAATGGCCATCCCAGATGGTCATCTCGTCTACACAGATTTCCCACTGGGCAGCATCGAAACCCTGCGCATCGACATCATATATGACGATGACACCACCGACAGCGAAACATACGCACGCAAGGCTATTCAAATCCAGTAATTTTGGGTTTAATCACAACCGAACCGTACACTGATTTAAAATATATATTTTAAATCAATTACTTAACATAGTGCCCCCATGCGGACACTACCCCTTGGACCGTTCCAACATCCCAAATAAATCACGTGGATCATCAGGATCAGCCAGCATATCCAACTGCTCAAAAAACGCCGTACCTTCGATGTTTTTCAACACATACCGCAACGCCGAAAAATCCTCGATCGCGAAACCCACAGAATCAAACAACGTGATCTGCGATTCAGACGTCCGCCCCGTGGCCGCGCCCGTCATAACTTCCCATAATTCCGTAACAGGATGATCCGCATCCAACTGCTGAATTTCCCCCTCAACCCGCGTCTGTTCTGGATACTCAACAAAGATATCAGAGCGCTTCAAAATATCCCCATGCAATTCCGTCTTGCCCGGACAATCCCCACCAATCGCATTGATATGAACGCCCGCGCCCACCATATTATCCGTCAAAATCGTCGCGCTCGCCTTATCCGCCGTACAAGTCGTAATAATCTGCGCCCCAGCAATCGCTTCCTGCGCCGTTTTACACGCCACAACAGTCAATCCTTTGCCCGTCAAATTACGAACCGCCTTGGCCGTGGCCGCTGGATCAATATCGTACAACCGAACAGTATCAATCCCACAAACCGCCTTAAACGCCATGCACTGAAACTCGGACTGTGCCCCATTCCCAATCATCGCCATCGTCGTCGCACCTTTAGGCGCCAAATACTTGCCCACCAACGCAGACGTCGCTGCCGTCCGCATCGCCGTCAGCATCGTCATTTCCGACAGCAAAACAGGATACCCAGATTGCACATCCGCCAACAATCCAAACGCCGTAACAGTCTGCAAACCTTCCTTGGTATTCTTGGGATGCCCGTTCACATATTTAAACCCATACATGTCGCCATCCGATGTCGGCATCAATTCAATCACACCCACATCAGAATGCGATGCCACGCGGGGCGTTTTATCAAACAACGGCCAGCGTTTAAAATCCGCCTCAACCTCTGCCGCCAGTTCAACCAGCGCCTTTTCAATCCCGATGTGGCTTATCAACCCCATCATGTTATCCACGGAAACAAACGGCACATATGCCTTATCGGATGGTGTCAGCATTTAAAAACTCCAAGTCGTTCTGTCAAAAATTCGCCGCCCTAAAAGCGACCCCAATAAATCCACCATCAAACGCGCGGTTTTGCCCGTGTCGTCCAAAATGGGGTTCAATTCTACAATGTCCATGGATGAAACCAAGCCACTGTCATGCAGAAATTCCATCACCAAATGTCCTTCGCGTTCCGTCGCACCACCTGGCACAGTCGTGCCAACCGCAGGTGCAATCGCAGGGTCCAGAAAATCCACATCCAAAGACACGTGCAACAGACCGTTTTCATCACGCACGCGATCCAGAAACGCTTTCAATGGCGCCTTCATCCCAAACTCATCAATATAACGCATATCAGCCACGGAAATATTCAACGCCTGCAACGCCTTCTTTTCCGCCAAATCAACAGACCGCAATCCAATCATTGCCACATTGCAGGGCGGCACAACGACGTCCAACGCTGGATAATCCTCAAACCCAGCCTGCCCCGTTACATATGCCACAGGCGTGCCATGCAAATTGCCACTGCTTGTTGAATGCGGCGTGTGAAAATCGGGATGCGCGTCCAGCCATAATACAAACAGCGGTCGATCAACCGATGCGGCAAAGGATGCAACACCCGAAACCGTCCCAGACGATAACGCATGATCCCCGCCCATAAAGATTGGAAACCCATGCGTCATCTGTTCCTTGGCCACATCAGCCAAGGCGCGCGTCCACGCCACATTTTCCGCCAACTTATGAACGCCATCGCGATCCGCTGGATCATCCGCATGGGGTTTGGGTGCAACATCACCCAGATCAACCACCCTGTGCCCCTGATCCGCAATCGCTTGCTCAATCCCAACTGTTCGCAAGGCATCCGGCCCCATCAAACACCCTTTTTTGGCTTTGCCACAATCCAGCGGCACACCAATCAATATACAATTTTTCTGTTCCATAGATGCAGTTTGCAATTCAAAACGGGAAACAGTAAACCAGTCATATTGCCCAATTCAAGCAGTGATTGAGCGAAATGGATACCATGCATGGACACTTTGGATAAAAACCTACTGAACGCGTTGAAAAAGAACGCCCGCGCCAGCCTGTCCGATCTAGCAATAGACCTCAACATCACCCGCGCCACAGTACGCGCACGCATGAACGCTCTAACCACATCGGGTGAAATCGCAGGCTTTACCGTACTGACAAAATCAGACGTCACCCCCCACCCCGTGCGCGGCTTAATGATGCTGGAAATCGAAGGCACCGGTGCGCATACAATCCGACAAAAACTACTGTCCATGCCACAGGTCACATGCGTTCACACCACCAACGGCAAATGGGACATGATTGTTGATATTGGCACACAGACTTTGGGACAGTTTGATGACTGTCTGTTTAAAGTGCGCAAGATTAGCGGTGTTAAGGGGTCAGAGACTAATTTGCTTTTGTCGACGAAGCAGTCATAAAGTGGACATAGTGAAAACGCCAGCTTTAGAACAATGTTTAAAAACAATAGACTTAAGAGCCAATGTCCGCTTAGAGCCATGAGCAGACATGGCGCGTTTGTCGAAGCTAGAACCATTCAGAATTGGCAAAACCGTCGCCTTTGGCACAAAGCTGACATATCATTGTGTCGTTTTTCGGCCCCCTTGGATTCTATCGTGTTACAGATCCACTTCCCATTGCTTCTGGATCGATACAAGCAATAAAAGTCCATTGAGATGGTACGACACCAAGTTTACCGCACAACGCCATCGATGATGCATTGTCTGCTGTGATCCCAGTATTGAATGAACAAGCTCCAAGATTTTCCCACATCCAAACAATTGACTGCGCCCCAAGAATCAAACCGATCCTCTCGCCACGGCGGGCTTCATCGGTTGCCAGCATGCCCCAAAATGCATCCTTGGCTCTCGTGCTATTAGGGTGATTGCTAAGATAGGATGATGCGGTTGCCACCACTTTGCCGGCGCAATCTACCGCAGCAAGACAAACGCCCTCCCGGCTGATTCCGCGCATGGCGGAACCTGGAACTGGCATCACACCGCAGGCAAGCGAAACTTTAGCAACCTCACTAACCAATTTAGTAGATGATCTTTGGTCCAAGACTACAACAGACAAATCATCCGGCAATTGGTGCTCACTCAATACTTTCCTGCTGATATCTAGTGCAGGTTTTTCACCTCGACATTGTTCGTAGCGACTTGCATTCATGCCATGAGCTTTGAGCTCCGAGCAGAACTTGTCCGCCTGATCAATTGGGTAATACTGACAGCTTGCTGCGCCTTGAAGGCTTGCCAATGAGAGCATTTTGTAAACGGCATCGTCTTTTGGATCACACAGGGAAACCATCCGGCCATAGAATGAGTAAGCCGGATTATCTTTCATCAGTTGCCACAGCTTCTGGCCTCTCTGCATCAAGGAAATCTGCTCGGCACTACCAAAATACTCGCCAGTATCACTCATTTAGGAACTCCTACGTATTATAATACTCCTAGTGAAAACATTAGCATCCAAAAGCCTAATTTTCTACATAGTGAAAAATTTTTATCAATGTCTACAATTGGTACTAGATATCGATGGGTGGCTTGTCGTTGGCGGTACGGCGAACAAGTAAGAAAATCGTCGCTTCGTCCGCACTGCTAACCTTCTGATATTATATTATGCTGAATTTGATTCATCTAGATGATTTCGCTAAATACAATAAATGTACTCAACCCTCCCAATACACATCCATCCCATAACCGCCGCCGATACAATCGACCTGCGCCACAGCGTCATGTGGCCCAACCACCCCAAAGAACATGTCATCATTGATGGCGATGGAACCGCCACCCATTTCGGCGCGATCCATCAGGGTAAAATCATCGGCGTCGCCAGCTTCTTCCCCGATGGTACATCATATCGCCTACGCAAACTTGCCGTTGATCAAAAATTCCAACGCATGGGCGTCGCCTCTGCGTTATTAACCACCGCCACGGCTGAACTTAGAAAAATGGGATGTACGCAAATCTGGTGCGATGCGCGACAATACGCTTCCGCGTTCTATCAACGAAATGGTTTTGAATTGGGGGCGCAGACATTCCAAAAGAACGGGATGGATTACGTCAAAGCATACAAAACGGTGTAATGCCCTGCCTGTGTACGGGTTGTGCATCACTTGTGCACAGGTTGTGCATCGTGAATTTAAGCCTCATGCCCACGGGCATTTGATTTTATCAAATCCCTACCGAACGGGCCAATTCTACGAATTGACCTCTTTCAATGCTTCCAATCCGATCCACTCTTCTTCCAGCTCGGCCAATCTCTCGTGACGTTCAATCAGCCCGTCGGTGGCCTTTTGGAACTTCACAGGATGTTCTGTAAACAGATCAGGTTGCGACAGAAACTCTTCCAGTTTGGTAATCTCCGCTTCGGTGCGTTCAATCAATGCAGGCAGCTTTTCCAGACGATCCGTTTGGGCAAACGTGATCCCGCCACCAACTGCTGTCGTTGATGACTTATCCGTCTTGCCTTGCTTTTTCTTACCTGCCTTCTTGGTCACGACATCACCGCCACCACGCAATTTCTTCTGCGTCTGATAATCAGTCCAGCCACCGGCATATGGCGTCACAACACCGTTGCCTTCAAAGGCCAAGGTCGTGGTCGCCACACGGTCAAGGAAGTCACGATCGTGGCTTACCAACAAAACAGTGCCATCATAGCCGTCCAAAATTTCCTGAAGTAAATCAAGGGTTTCCACGTCCAAGTCATTTGTCGGTTCATCCATCACCAACAAATTGCTTTCGCGCGCCATGATCCGCGACAACAACAAACGCGCTTTCTCGCCGCCCGATAAAACGGACACAGGGCCACGTGCTTGGTTTTCATCGAACAGGAATTCTTTCAGATAGCCGACAACATGTCGAGGCATTCCGCGCACCATGATTTGATCGTTCTTCCCTGAAACGCCCAGATCCTTATCCTCGGTCAAACTCTCCCACAATGTATGGGCCGGGTTCAGCGCGGAACGGTTCTGATCGAAAATCGCAGGCAACAGGTTCACACCCATTTTCACGGTACCACTGTCAGGTTCCAAAGCACCCGTCAGGATATTCAAAACGGTGGTTTTACCAACGCCATTTGGCCCAACCAACGCAATACGTTCACCGCGTGTGACCTTAAGTGTCAGATTTTCAACTATTACTTTGCTTTCAAAGGC
>Ga0209532_1001634_pt1 | contig 17098 bp, 15 predicted proteins | sample COG_02_FD_184746 | JGI IMG/M metagenome (GOLD analysis project Ga0209532, IMG submission 184746) | Pelagic Microbial community sample from North Sea - COGITO 998_met_02 (SPAdes) (version 2) | ecosystem: Environmental > Aquatic > Marine > Neritic zone/Coastal water | place: Helgoland, sampling... | reverse complement strand
ATATGATTGCCGATGCCATCGCCAACAGGTATTTTGTAGCAGGTCGCAGTACTCGCGAAGTCGGCAATAATTTGACGGGACGCGTGCGATCACAAGGGTACTTGTCGCTACATTCATATTTGGTACGCAACAACCAAAGCGAAGCGCCAAAACCGAAGGTTTTAACAAATTTTGAACAAAATTTTTGGGACTTCGCCAAAAAAGAAAACTCAATAAAATCTTATACCGAGTTTCTCGTTCGCTTTCCTAACGGAAAATATGCATCGACGGCGCGTTCAACATTGGCCCAGTTGCAAGCAGACGCAGCCATCAGTCCAGAGCAACGCGCTGAACGTGATTTAAAGTTAACGCGAAAGGAAAAGCAGGACATTCAACGTGCATTGACTGTTTTGGGCCACGATACACGTGGTGTAGATGGGCTGTTTGGCCCTGCCTCGCGTCGTGCAATTATAGCATGGCAAAAAACAGTTAATCATCCAGCGCATGGGTTCTTGGATTCTGTTCAGGTTCGGCATTTACTGGACCAAGGTGCAAAGCGCCGTCGTTTCTTGTTCGAAGAAACAGAGCGTAAACGCATCGCAACCGAGACCCAAGATCGCGCGTTCTGGCAAGCTACCGGCGCCTCTGGCCAAGAGTTTGATTTACGGGTGTATTTGAATAAATACCCTGACGGTCTGTTTGCGCAAGCCGCTCAAACGAAACTTGACCGCATTTTGGCAGAGAAGTCCCATAAAACGGATAACAGTGCCGAAGTTCAGGCGTGGCGTGTGGCGTCCAAGCAAAATACAATAACGAGCTATCGACGCTATTTACTTAAATATCAACGGGGTGCTTTTGCTACCGAAGCGAAAACACGCATAAAAACATTGAGCGATAAGGAAAAGCGTCACAATGCAAATGCACAACATCTTAGCGTCGAAAACTCCATGGGCCTTGGCAAAGGTATCTGGCTTATTGTCGAACGAAAGTTCGTCCCCTCAGGCTTACCTCAGAATGCCGCTGACGGTGTCGTTGGTCCCCAAACACGCAAAGCATTACGCCTCTTTCAATCGAATAACGCGTTGCCGGCAACGGGGTATATGGACCCCAAAACATTGTCTGTCGTTTTCTTTAAATAACGGGTTCAGCGCGGCTTAAACCTCGCGCTGATAGCCTTTGCGCAATTTTTCACAGCGCAACTGGTCAGCCGCCTGAGAGGCGCTCATAAGGTCTGGGAACAGGTTGATAACTTGGCGTCCCTTGCCGCCACACAATCCCCATTCTCGCATTACTGAAAACTCGTCAAACAAATTCGCGCAGATTTCCAAACGATAGTATCGTGCAGCTGTCTGTTTAAGTGTTGGTTTGAACATAAGGCATTGGGTCATGCCTGTGATTCTAACGAATCACGAATCGAGGATCAAGAATCATTCTGAATGATTACCCCAGAACGAAAAAAGCCGCCCATAAGAGCGGCTTAAATCAGCTATTTTGTAGATATCAGCCTTGACGTGCTTTAAAGCGAGGCTGCGTTTTGTTGATCACATAAACACGGCCTTTACGACGTACAACGCGACAATCGCGGTGGCGCGCTTTTAGCGAGCGAAGTGAGCTTTTGACCTTCATGGGCCTTCTCCTTGTTCGCACATCACAAAAGCGATGCGCCTTTAAATTTGTTGCCCTTTTGGGCGGGTATGGTGGGCGTAACTGGGATTGAACCAGTGACCCCTTCGATGTCAACGAAGTGCTCTCCCGCTGAGCTATACGCCCCCAAAAGATCAGAAAACAAATGAATTCATTCCCTGCGAGTGGTTTCTATAGAAGGTAAATTGAATGTGTTCAAGAGGGTTTTGATTTTTAACTTTTTATGGCTAAATGGATCTAATGAGCAATGAATCCTTTAAATATATGGCCCCAACGCCGCAGCGTAGCAGTGTGATCTTTTGTTCACCGCATTCTGGACGCCATTATTCGGAATCATTTCTGGAAAAATCGATGTTAGATTCGGTTCAAATTCGCGCATCCGAAGATGCGTTCGTCGACAGATTAATTGATTGCGCGCCTGATCTAGGTGCGCCACTGCTGGTCGCTACAGCGCCACGTTCGTATGTCGATTTAAACCGGCATGCAGACGAGCTGGATGGCGCTGTCATTCAAGGCGTTCGTAAAAGCATCGCAAACCCACGTGTGGTATCTGGGTTGGGTGTCATCCCACGTGTCGTAGCAGAAGGGCGCGCTATTCAACTAGGTAAAATGACAATGGCGCAGGCCCAAGACAGGTTGAACAGGATTTATCACCCTTACCATCTGAAACTGGCGCAGATGATGAAAGAAACGCGAACGAAATTTGGACAAGCAATCTTAATTGATTTCCACTCCATGCCCCTCGCAGCGACATCAAGCATGGTCGTCAAAGGCGGCGGGCGTCCCAATGTTGTTTTGGGTGATCGGTTTGGCGCATCAAGTTCACGCGCAGTCATGGACGCAGTTGAAGCAGCCTTTGTGAACCAAGCCTTTTCAGTTTCACGAAATGTGCCCTTTGCTGGGGCTTATATTGTACAACAATACGGACGACCTTCTGTTGCCCAACACGCAATACAAGTCGAACTCGACCGCAGCCTTTACATGGACGAAAACCTTGTGGCGCCAAATGAATTGTTCGATCAAACCCGCGCAAGATTGCGTGGTGTTATCGAAGAGTTGACAGCAATAAGTACACAAGAACTATCAATCGCAGCCCAGTGATTAACGCAGGCTTCGACCCTTTAAAATCGCATCCTTACCAAACCGTGTTTTGATCGCATCCGTGGCCCGCTCTGCGGCTGCCTTCTTGGCGGTCTCGGCCTCTAACAGATCGTTGAATTGATCTGCATTCTCTGCGCTGTCCAGATTGCTGATCCCAACGCCAATCAAACGAAACGGCGCTTGATCGATCACGTCATTTAACATCCGTCGGGCCTGCTCATAAATCCGTTCAGTAATCTGGGTGGGTTCGCGCAACGTGATGCGCCGCGTCAGGGATTTGAAATTGCTGGTTTTCACCTTCAAGGTCACCACATGACCCGCATGCCCCTTGGACTTGGCATTGTCTGAAACCTGTTCCGCCAACCGCCAAACATATCCATCCAGCTTTTCGATATCGCTGATATCGTCATTAAATGTCGTCTCTTTCGAAATGCTTTTGACGGGCGCGCGATTGGTGATGTTGCGGTGATCCAATCCACGACACAAATGCCACAAATGATCACCCATGTTTTGATACTTGTTCGCCAAATCGGCACGTTCGCGGCGTTGCAGATCGGCGAATGTGCGGATGCCGTCATTTTCCAGCGTGGCTTGCATTACCTTGCCCACACCCCAGATTAATTTCACCGGCTTGGGCGCCAGAAATTCCATAATGCCTGCCGCGCCAATCACCGAAAACCCACGCGGCTTGTCCAGATCAGACGCCAGCTTGGCCAGAAATTTGTTGTACGACAACCCAACAGACCCCGAAATTCCCAGCTCGTCCTCCATGCGTTTCACAAGCCGCGCCATGGATAAAACTGGTGGCTCACCATGCAGCGTTTCCGTTCCCTTCAGATCAATAAACGCCTCGTCCAACGACAACGGCTCGATCGAGGGCGACAGGTCATTCATCATCGCGCGGATGTCCTTGGACACAGCCACGTATTTTTCCATACTGCCACGAATAACAACCGCATCAGGACAAAGCTTCATCGCCTGAAACATCGGCATAGCGGACCGCACACCATGAATGCGCGCGATATAACAACAGGTAGAAACAACCCCCCGCTTGCCCCCGCCGATGATCACAGGCTTATCGCGTATCTCAGGATTATCGCGCTTTTCCACACTGGCATAGAACGCATCGCAATCCATGTGGGCGGTGGTCAATTCGAAGAGTTCTGGATGCGCCAACACCCGAGGACCGCCGCAGGTAGGACAGCGGCGGGCGGGTTGGATTTTTATCAAACAGTCACGGCAGATCGCATTCATATTGGTATTATATCAGAGCTGTCCCCATGGGGACATAGGGGGGAGTGGTTGGTTTTGCTTGATTAGCTATTTTTTTGGATTTCAAGAAACGCTTCGATTTCTTGCATCATACTTTCCCAACATGCCTCTTGTGGCAGAGGCACATGATTTCTACTTTCCAATGAAATGTAACGCGCATTTGGTATCTCACTGGCTAAAATCCGACCTTGATCTATTGGCTGTACTGCATCCGAGCTTGCATGAATTACTAATGTTGGGACTTTTATCTCGGACAGAATGTTTTTAACATCAAAGCGATCAATTATTTGGCGCAACCGGGCTGCATTGTCAGGTGATATAGTTTCGTTTTGCATTTGCACAAAACTCTCCATCTGTTCTGTTGTGGCATCCGGTAAAAACAACGAAGTAAAAGCCTTTACGAATGGGCTGTCAATTTTACCCCAGCCTGCTCTGATCAACCCTAAAATAGTTGCTTCATCAATGTCATTGGCAGTGGTCTTTCGCAGGGCGCGGCCTTCAGCGTAACCACCATAAAGAACGAGACTGCTAACACGTTCAGGATAGAGGTGCGCAAAACGAATGGCGACTGGCACAGCTTGCGAGGCGGCAAAAATCGGGAAAGATTGTAGTTCGCTTGCATCCGCCACAGATTTTAAGTCTTGAACAAAATCATCCAACCCTACATTTTCAAGCGACCGTGACGACAGGCCTGTGCCGCGTTGATCATAACAATAGAGCGTGTGGTTATTTCCAAGCTTTTCCATCAATGGACGCCAGACAGGTCTGTGCCAATCAAGCTCTAGATGAGAAAGCCAATGCGCCGCTCTTATCAATGGGGGGCCTAAGCCGCTTTGTGCATAAGCTATTCGCGTACCAGCAGTTGATTGCGTAAATTGTATACGTTGTGAGCTGGCAACATCAGGAACTGACTCGGCAGTTGTGTGTGTGCTGTTGTTAGTGACTTTTGCCAACAATTTAAAACCGCGACCATGAATTGTTTTAATAATTTGTTGGGTTTGACCCGTATCACCAACCGCCTTGCGTGCTGAATTGATCCGCGCGCTTATGGTCGAGTCCGATACGTTCAATCCACGCCAAACAGTTTCAATCAGTTCTTCTTTTGTGACCAATCGCCCTTCCTGTCGGATTAAAGTCAGAAGTAATTCAAAAACTTGGGGCTCAATATGGACGGGGCTTCCATCGCGAAAGAAAGCATGCCGATCAGGATCAATTGTACAATTTGCGAAATGAAACTCCATAATTCATTAAACAACTTTCGCATCAGACCACACAAGATATCTTTTCGTGGAAATTGAAAATCAACGAAACCACAAGGAAATCTAAAGGTTTTGTTCAAGTATGGAATTGAGACATGTGTCTAAATCAAACTCAGAAAATGAGGAGATTCAAGATGCAATATGATGACCAAGAAGAGATTAAGCGCCACGCCGATGGATCAATCGATTATTCCCACTACATCAATATTGGTCGCGTGAAACGTGCTCAGCAAGCACGGTGGATTGTGGGCGATTTGTTTAGAAAGCTCAGTCACCTACGCGAATTATTAAGTTTGTTTGGGAAACTAATACCTGCGCAAACACCAGAATTCAGGGCACCTCTTGTGGACTAATTTCCAAAAACAAAAGAGTTGCAACTGATCCCCAGAAGCCGAAAACTGTTGTGCACAACTTTTCTACGGCTTCTGGGTTATTATGGATTTCCAATTGCACGCTCCAGCATGAAATGCACGAACTCTGTCTCGCATTATTTCCCCCGGTTCTCGGACATTCTGCGAATACCCTGTCGCTGACAGGCCAAGGATGCGCGGCTAGCCTACTAAACCGCCTTAAGCTCTTCCAAAACCTTCATCGCTGCTTCGCGTGGGTTTTCTGCGGCCCAGATCGGGCGTCCTATCACAATGTGGTCGGCTCCATTCTGTATCGCTTGCGCTGGGGTCGCCACACGTTTTTGATCTCCCAATGCCGCACCCGCAGGGCGCACGCCGGGGGTGACGATCAATTTGCCAACGGCCTCTGGTAATGCACGGATCATTGCGGCCTCTTGTGGGGATGCGATCACGCCGTCCGCGCCTGCCGCCAACGCGTTGCGCGCGCGCTCAACAACCAAATCATGGATATTCCCGTCCTTAATCAACGCCGCATTCAGATCGTCGCGATCCAACGATGTCAGGATCGTAACCGCCAGAATTTTCGTATTACTGTCGCCCCGACCCGCCACCGCCGCGCGCACCACATATGGGTCGCCGTGCACGGTCAGGAAATCAAGGTCATATTGCGCAATCCCCGCAACCGCTTTTTCCACCGTCGCGCCGATATCGAAAAATTTCATATCCAGAAAAACCTTCGCACCGCGCCCCTTAAGTTCGTTGGCAAGGGCAAGCCCACCACCCGTCAACATGCCAAGGCCGATTTTGTAAAATGAAACACTGTCACCCAGCGCATCGATGATTTTGCCACCATCCAGCAGGTTAGGGACGTCAAGGGCTACGATTAAGCGGTCATCTGCGATCATTTTACGGCTCCATATATGTTTCGCCGTCTTTGAGCGAGATGACACAGCATGTCAAGATTGTGAGGGTTGCAAGACGCGCAGTTCGGAAATGTGTTTCGGGGGCTTTAAATTGCTGTGGGTAAGGTTTACCTTGGTTGTAAGGCTTGCACCCCAGACGTGCCTAATGAGGGCGTCATTAATTTCAACAGCAAGTGCTTAAGGAGAGACCCATGGACCTAGAAAAGTTCACAGAACGGTCGCGCGGCATGATTCAAGCTGCTCAGACCATTGCGATGCGCGAAAGCCATCAACGATTTACACCAGAACATTTGCTCAAGGCATTGCTGGACGACTCTGATGGGTTGGCCGCAAACCTGATCCGTATGGCAGGTGGTGATCCTGAACGTGCGTTGGCGGATGTTGACGTCTCACTGGGCAAGTTGCCCAAGGTGACAGGTGACGCATCCGTTTATTTGGATGGCAAAACAGGCAAGGTTTTGGCAGAGGCAGAAAAGCTGGCCAAAAAGGCAGGCGATACGTTTGTGCCAGCTGAACGGATGCTGACGGCATTGGCCGTTGTGAAATCCGATGCCAATAATGTGTTAAAAGATGCAGGCGTAACGGCGCAATCGCTGAACGCCGCCATCAATGATATCCGCAAAGGGCGCACAGCCGACAGTGCGAATGCCGAAGACGGTTATGATGCGCTCAAAAAATACGCACAGGATTTGACCCAACGCGCACGCGACGGCAAAATTGACCCGATCATTGGCCGCGACGAAGAAATTCGCCGCACAATGCAGGTGTTGTCGCGCCGCACCAAAAACAACCCGGTTTTGATCGGTGAGCCAGGCGTCGGTAAAACCGCAATCGCCGAAGGTTTGGCCTTGCGCATCGTGAACGGTGATGTGCCCGAAAGTATCCAAGGTAAAACCTTGATGGCGCTGGATATGGGTGCGCTCATTGCCGGTGCAAAATACCGTGGCGAGTTCGAGGAACGCCTAAAAGCGATCCTAACCGAAGTCACCGAAGCGGCTGGTGACATCATCTTGTTCATCGACGAGATGCACACATTGGTCGGTGCCGGCGCATCAGAAGGTTCTATGGATGCGTCCAACCTCTTGAAACCAGCTCTTGCACGCGGTGAATTACATGCTGTCGGTGCGACAACATTGGACGAATACCGCAAACACGTTGAAAAAGACGCCGCTTTGGCGCGCCGTTTCCAACCTGTGATGGTCGAAGAGCCTACAGTCGAAGACACGATTTCCATCCTGCGTGGCATCAAAGAAAAGTACGAGCTACACCACGGTATTCGGATTTCCGACAGTGCATTGGTACAAGCGGCGGTGTTAAGCGACCGCTATATCTCTGAACGCTTCTTGCCTGACAAAGCCATCGATTTGATGGACGAAGCAGCATCTCGTTTGCGTATGGAAGTCGACAGCAAGCCAGAAGAGCTGGACACGATTGATCGCGATTTGTTGCAAAAACAAATCGAGGCAGAGGCATTGAAACTTGAAAAAGACGATGCATCCAAAGATCGCTTGTTCAAGCTAAACAAAGAGCTGGGCGTGTTGCGCGAAGAAAGCGCGGCAATGACAGCGAAATGGCAGGCTGAACGCGATAAACTGGCCGGTGCGCGTGACATCAAAGAAGAGCTGGATAACATGCGGATCGAATTTGAACATGCGAAACGATCTGGCGATTTGGCCCGTATGGGTGAATTGCAATATGGCATGATCCCCGATCTAGAAAAGAAGTTGGAAACGGCGGAAAAAGCGGGCGATGATGTAATGGTAGAGGACGCTGTGCTTCCAAACCACATCGCATCTGTTGTCGAACGCTGGACAGGCATTCCCGTGGATAAGATGTTGGAAGGCGAACGTGACAAGCTGTTACGCATGGAAGAGGAAATCGGTGCCCGCGTCATTGGGCAATTCGATGCTGTTCATGCGATCTCGAACGCGGTTCGTCGTGCGCGCGCGGGTCTAAACGACCCCAAGCGACCGCTGGGATCGTTCATGTTCTTGGGCCCAACTGGTGTCGGTAAAACCGAGCTGACCAAAGCATTGGCCGAGTTCCTGTTTGATGATGATCAGGCAATGGTGCGCATTGATATGTCCGAGTTCATGGAGAAACATTCCGTGGCCCGCCTGATCGGTGCGCCTCCGGGCTACGTCGGATACGAAGAGGGCGGTGTTTTGACCGAAGCAGTGCGCAGACGTCCATACCAAGTGTTGCTGTTTGACGAAGTTGAAAAGGCACACCCTGACGTGTTCAACGTGTTGTTGCAGGTCTTGGATGATGGTCAGTTAACCGATGGTCAAGGCCGCCAAGTGGATTTCAAGCAGACCTTGATTATCCTGACATCCAACTTGGGCGCCCAAGCGTTAAGCATGTTGCCAGATGGTGCGGATACCGAAGAGGCCAAGGGCCAAGTGATGACCGCAGTTCAAGGGCATTTCCGTCCGGAGTTCCTGAACCGCTTAGACGAGATAGTCCTGTTCGATCGTCTCAGCCGCACGGACATGGATGGTATCGTTGACAATCAATTGGCAATCCTAGCCAAACGCTTGGAACCGCGCAAAATTGCCCTCAACGTGGATGATGTGGCCAAGAAATGGCTGGCGGATCAAGGCTACGATCCTGTCTACGGTGCGCGGCCATTGAAACGCGTGATCCAAAAGGCACTCCAAGATGCCTTGGCAGAGGTGCTGTTATCGGGTGATCTGCTGGATGGAGCCGAGGTGGTGGTTAGTGCAAATGATGCAGGGCTGACCATCGACGGCAAAGGGCGCGAGCCCCGTGTGCCCAAAGGCACCAACGTTCATTAAGCATTCGAAAGGCCAGAGCAAATGTTCTGGCCTTTCTTCTTTCAATCTCGCTTATGAATACTTATCTAGGCATCATGAGCTTTATTATACGCACAATATTATGGGGAATAGCGCGGCGGTTTTTGGGCCTGCCAGGCATGGCTTTGATCGGTGCGTTGCTCTATTTTTACGCCAAAAACAACTTTCTGGGCTGATCTAAACCAACCTAAAAATCCACTCACTCAACTACTCTTCTGTCGAAAATGTCACAACCAACATACCCGTCAACGCACGAAGTTCGGGGTTCGACATCAAGCGACCAGCGGCGTCTTGTGACAGACTTGCAATCGTACCAGGGCCGCGACGGTCCTTCGTGTTCACCAAACCTTTTACGGCTGAAATAAACGATGCACGCTGTTTATCGCCTTCGATATGAAGCGCCAGTTTTTCAACAAGATCTATTTCATCCTTCGACGTCTTAATCAAATCGCGGACCAAGATTTCTGCAACTGGCCCAACATCCTTTGCCAATCGATCAGCAATCTTACGGAATGTCGCAATCGTCGTCAGTTTTTGCACACCCATTGCAGGCAGGTGCGGGCGTGCACTGCGGCCATGTTCCAAGGGATTCAGATATATGTCTGCATTGGTCGTGGTTTCACCTTCAACAATCATCATTTTACGCCCCGCTTCATGTGCAGGAAATTGCAACAGTTCAGACACGCCAAACTGGTATTGGCGAACATCATCGCGCACCTTCATTGGAATTGCTTTGGCAATAAGATCAACCAGATCATCGTTGGACCATTGCGCAGGTGGTGGGGAATCAAACAAGATATTACGCGGCTGATGAATCCCAGCACGGTTAAGCACATACCAAGCACGGCGTGGCACTTCACCTTGCAGGATCGTAACCTGTGAATATGTGCGCGCCCATAAACGAATACGGTACAAGATTGCGTCAACTTCGGGTATGGTTTCAATTGGCGCAACCATAACGGCGCGTGTGGAATCCAAATGTTCCATATCACTGAACGCTTGTGCCAGCAGGTCCGTAACGCGATGTGGCGGCACATCTGGCGGCAGATGGATATTCACATCAAACCGCGTTGGCCCATCTTCTGGTAAAACCAACACCGGCATGCCAGCCAGCGTAGAATTCGGAATAATCACGCGGATATTGTCCAAACGACGACCAACCACATGGCGCCATGTTTTTTGTTCGATGTATACTGTTTTGCCCTCGAACCTGATGGCAGACCCGATTTTCAGCAATGGTTCAGCAGACATCGCCATGCCTGATATGATACTGCCCAATGTTGATTGCATCGCCAAACCAACGACCGCACCCAAGATTGCAGAGGTTGTTAAAATCGCACCAACATCAATACCGAACTGGCTCAGTAATAACAGCGACGCAGCGAACGTTAGGGCCGAATAAACGATGGCGCGAACAAGACCACTGGGCGAAAATTGCAAAATGTCCGTCAGGACGGTTTTCAAAATGAACGCTGCCAGAACCACCACAGCCGTGATCGCAGTGACCACCAAACCAGCCGCAAAAATCCATTGTTTGAAATGTCTAACGTCAGCGCCTATGGGTCCAAATAGGTCTATTTGCTAAGAGAGTGTTTCTGGCTCATCGTAACCACTGAGGAGTGGAGCATGAGACAAACAACTGGAACACGTAAAAGCCCAGGCGAGAAGATCGTCAAAGCTATCAACATGACCGAACGAGGCGAGACTAGTGGAGTACGTAAGAACCAGACAGAGGCTGGTCGTGAGTATCTTCAGGGCAATCCTGATGGACCTGAGAAAAACAATCTGGACAATCTTCCAGAAAAATAATCTCGGATACTTTAGTTAGGAATGAATCCCATAGCGGTCTGTTATCCCAAGCCGCGTCATCGTTTCTATATATCGTCAACACAACACCCTTGCTGACGCCGTGTGAAAGCCAGTTAGCTAGATTTGTGCTTTTCACACAGTTGGCTTAGAGCTCAATAATAGTGGGTTTTAGCGGTAGTGAAGCTGACAGTGTATTCGATCTAGATCTCAATTCTACTAAGAATATAGTCAAATCGACCCTAAGGTCTACTATAGGGCTACTTTTGTGCTTTAATTTAGCTCCACGCTGGGCGGTTGTGTGGATGTAATCATGCCTAACCACTTGATACATATTATGTATAAGTGGTGAGCCGGTCGGGATCCGAACCCGAGACCTACTGATTAAAAGTCAGTTGCTCTACCAACTGAGCTACCGGCCCACTGGGCGCGTATTAGGATGAGAGCACCTAAGGGTCAAGCCTTATTGTCGATAATTTTCGCGCTATCTGGAATGATTGTTTATAACAAGCTATATGAGCCATATGACAACACTAAAAACATATCCAAATGGGCTGCCATTTTTAAAAATGCATGGGCTGGGCAATGATTTTGTGATCATTGATGCGCGAGATGCAGAATCACCTGTGACCGAATCTATGGCGCGCGCCATCGGCGAGCGTCATTTCGGCGTGGGCTATGATCAGCTTGTGGTGTTGACCAAGACTGATGGTGCAGATGTGGATATGGTATTTTGGAACTCTGACGGATCATTGTCCGATGCCTGTGGTAACGCCAGTCGATGTATCGCTCGGCTTGTGATGGGTGAAACAGGCGCGGATGCGACTACATTGCGGACCGGAAATGGTTTATTGGCCGCGCGAATGTGCGATGATGGGATGATCAGTATTAATATGGGGCAACCGCAATTAACGTGGAATACCGTGCCATTGGCACGCGATGTTGATTTGATTGAACTGCCCATCGAAGGCGCGCCAGGCGCGGCTGGAATGGGTAATCCCCACTGTGTTTTCGTAGTAGATGATGCCGATAACGTTGATTTGGTTGCACGTGGATCGATGATTGAAAGCCATGAGCTGTTTCCGCAACGTACCAATGTTGAATTTATACACATCATCGATCGCCAAACAATTCGCCAGCGTACGTTCGAACGTGGCGCAGGGGTGACATTGGCCTGTGGGTCTGGCGCCTGTGCGGTGGCTGTTGTGGCGCACCGCAAGGGATTGACAGATCGGGCCGTAACGATCCAGTTGGATGGCGGCGAATTGCATATCAATTGGCGTGAGGAGGGGGTTTGGATGACGGGGCCGACGACTTTGGTATTCGAAGGCCGTCTGAGTGCCGAGTTTTTGGAATCTGTCCAATGAATGCGCCCAAATTTACGACACAAGGGTGTCGGCTGAACGCATATGAAACAGAAGCGATGAAAGAGCTGGCCGAGGCGGCTGGTTTGGACAACATTGTTGTGGTGAATACTTGTGCTGTTACGGCAGAGGCCGTGCGTAAATCCAAACAGGAAATCCGCAAATTGCGCCGCGAAAATCCAGATGCGCAGGTAGTTGTAACTGGATGTGCTGCACAGATTGAACCGGCGACATTTTCCGCGATGGACGAAGTGGATTTGGTTGTTGGGAACACCGAAAAAATGCAAGAAAATACATGGAAAAATATCGCAAAAGGCCCTGATTTTATTGGAAAAACCGAACGTGTTTTAGTTGATGATATTATGTCTGTGCAAGATACTGCCGGGCATCTGATCGATGGGTTTGGCACGCGTAGTCGTGCGTACGTCCAAGTGCAAAATGGCTGTGATCATCGTTGCACGTTTTGCATTATTCCATATGGTCGCGGTAATTCGCGATCCGTACCTGCAGGTGTAGTTGTGGATCAAATCAAGCGGTTGGTGGACAAGGGGTATAATGAAGTTGTTTTGACGGGTGTTGATATCACCAGTTGGGGGGCCGATTTGCCGATGTTGCCGAAACTCGGCGATCTGGTTCAGCGCATATTGAAGCTGGTTCCTGATTTACCGCGGTTGCGGATCAGTTCGATCGACAGTGTCGAGGCAGACCCCGCCTTGATTGATGCGGTGGCGTCTGAAATGCGGTTGATGCCGCATTTGCATCTGTCGTTGCAAGCGGGGGATGACATGATTTTGAAGCGTATGAAGCGTCGCCATTTACGCGATGACGCAATTGCGTTTTGTTCGGATATGCGGGCCGCACGGCCTGATATTATCTATGGCGCGGATATCATCGCAGGTTTTCCGACCGAAACCGAAGAGATGTTTGAAAACAGCATGAAGTTGATCGAAGACTGTGGCTTGACGTGGTTGCATATCTTTCCGTTTTCACCGCGCACTGGCACTCCAGCGGCGCGGATGCCTCAGATGGATCGATCCATTATCAAGGAACGCGCTGGACGGCTACGTGCCCGTGGAGAAAAGGCTGTGCAAAGCCATTTGGCGACGCAGGTTGGGCAATCCCACAATGTGTTAATGGAAAATGAACGCATGGGGCGCACAGAAGGTTTTACCGAAGTGTTGTTTGATACGGATCAATCCAAAGGTGTGATCGTTCCGACCGTGATCACGGGGCATACGAATAAACAACTGTTGGCGTCATGAGTTTACCGATTTTATATTCCTTTCGCCGTTGCCCTTACGCGATGCGTGCACGTTTGGCGATTGCGCGGGCTAATATTCAAGTTGAATTGCGCGAAGTTATTTTACGTGACAAAGCTCCAGAAATGTTAGAGGTGTCGTCCAAGGGTACTGTGCCTGTTTTGATTTTACCAGACGGCCAGATAATCGACGAGAGTTATGATGTTATGGACTGGGCGGTCGGGGAGAGCGGTGCCAGTGCTGTAGAACGCGCGCTGGTGATGCAGTGCGATGTCGATTTTAAGCCGTGGTTGGATCGATATAAATATCCAAATAAGTATGAAGATTGTGATCGAGAAACGGCGATTTCACGGGCGGGTATATACCTGAACTTATTGGAAGAACTTCTTGAAAATAAATCGTTTTTGTTTGGAAATGAGCGTGGGTTTGCCGATATTGGAATTACACCGTTTGTGCGTCAGTTTGCACATGTCGATCGTGATTGGTTTATGCAGTCAAAATGGACAAACGTGATTTCTTGGTATGTTGAATTTACGAGTTGGGATGGGTTCAAAATGATTATGGCAAAGCATCCAAAGTGGGTATCTGGTGATCCGGTGAGATTATTTCCCTGACTAGCGTTTGACGCATTAGGGTTTGATGCTAAAGCATTGAAATCGTGTTCTGTAAACTGTCTGTATTTTATCTGTAAAACGTTGGTATTTGTTCGGCGTGCCAAAAGTTAACGCATTTGCACTTTCCGTGATGCGGTTGTTGTGCTTAGCATTTGCTAAAGGAGAGACAACATGCACCCGAACCCGGTTTTTCGAAAGGCTGATGATCAACGTATTGTGGAGTTTACACGGATGCGTGGGTTTGGCGCTGTGTCCATCAATGGTGACATGGGTCCGCTGATTGCGCATATCCCGTTTCTATTGTCAAAAGATGGCAATTATTTAGAGGCGCATGTTGTGCGTTCAAATCCGTTGTATCGCGCATTGGAAAACCCAACGCGTGGCGTTTTAGCAGTTTCTGGGGGTGACGGATATGTCAGTCCTGATTGGTACGGCCTCGATGATCAAGTGCCCACTTGGAATTATGTCGCCGCGCATATGCGTGGTACCTTGCGACGACTGCCTGATGCAGATTTGCGTGGTGTGTTGGAACGGTTGTCCGATGATATGGAACGCCGTTTGTTGCCCAAACCGATTTGGAAAATCGACAAAGTAAGTGATAAAGCATTAGATAAAATGTTACGCCAGATTGTGCCCATTGCGATGGATGTGGACGATTTGGATGGAACTTGGAAACTGGGTCAGAATAAACCCGACGCAGCGCGTATTTCTGCGGCGGATGCCATGGGTAATGATGGGTTTGGTTTGGGGCAAGATTGGATAGCGGATTTAATGAAAGACCCGCCAGTTTAGTGGTGTCTGGTATTGTATGGGTGTGCCGATTAAAGTGGAGCTAATTCAAGGAACGTTTTCATGTCTGTAGCTCAATTATTACGCAAGGCCGCCAAGTTGTCCAAGGATGGGCAGGGAGATGCTGCCGAAGAGATTTATCAAAGTATTTTGAATAAGTTCCCAAAGAACCAAGTAGCGCGTAAGGCGTTGGCTGGACTGTCAGTATCCGCGAAATCCGGGGGAACAAGCCAAGCGCAGTTGAATGAACTATTATCGCTGTATACCGCGAAAAAATACCAAGAGGCTGTAGATTTTGGGCGCGGATTGTTGGCCAATCATGGTGATCACCATTTGGTACATAATATACTGGGAGCCCTTCACTTAGATACTGGGCATTATTTGATTGCGTTGGGACATTTTCAAAAAGTGAACGCATTAGCGCCTGATTATGCCGAAGGGCACAATAATATGGGCGCGGTGATGCATAAACTGCGGGTGCCAAAGGATTCGATTGCTGCATACGAGCGTGCGATTGTGTTAGATTCAAAATATGCGCAGGCGCACAGCAATCGGAATTTCGAATTAAACTATGCGAACGTGCCAAGTCCACAGGCTGGTTTTGAAAAGCATATGGAATATGAGGCGCATTTTGGCGGTAGTGAAAATCAAATGAAACATCTCCCTGATGGTGTGGTGGATCGCCGATTGCGGATTGGATATGTATCGCCTGATTTTAACGCGCATTCGGTTGCTTACTTTTTCGAGCCTTTATTAGCGGCGCATGATCATACCAGCATTGAGAGCTTTTGCTATTATTGCCATGAAAAGGTTGATGATACGACCACGCGGTTAATTGGGTTGGCCGATCATTGGCGTGATGTTGCGGGGTTGAATGATGCGCAGTTGGCCAAGCGTATTGTAGAAGATCGCATCGATATTCTGGTTGATTTGGCGGGGCATTCGGCGAAGTCACGGGTGCGAGTTTTTGCGCGCAAACCTGCGCCGGTTCAGGTGGCTTGGTTAGGCTATCCAAATACAACTGGTCTGCGTGCTGTGGACTATCGGTTTACGGATGTAATTGCTGATCCGATTGGGGACGCTGATGCCTTGCATAGCGAAGAGTTGGTACGATTGGATGGTGGCATTTGGTGTTACACGGGTGGGCCAAGTTCGCCGGTGACTGTGCCAAAGGATGATGGGATTATTACCTTTGGCAGTTTCAACCATATGTCCAAGTTGTCGCCACAAGTGATCGGTGTGTGGGCGCGAATTTTAAAATCGGTGCCGCAGTCGCGGTTATTGTTAAAGCATTTGCAATTGGGTCATGCGGTGACGCTCGATTCGGTGATTAAACAATTTTCGGCATTTGGTGTTGGTGCAGATCGATTGGATCTGCATGCCCGTTTGCCCAAGCGTGACGATCATTTGGCGTTGTATGGGCATGTGGATATTGGGCTGGATCCGTTTCCATTTAATGGTTGTACAACCACGTTTGAGGCATTGTGGATGGGTGTGCCTGTGGTTTCGCTACGTGGATCGAGGCATGTGGCGCGCGTGGGGGCATCAATCTTGACCCATTTGGGGTATCCTGAATTATTGGCGGACAGCGAAGATGATTATGTGCGTATTGCTGTTGGGTTGGCTGGCGACGGGGCGCGCCGTTCGCAATATCGTGCAGGACTGCGTGATGCGGTGAAGGTGTCTTCGTTAGGTGATACTGTTGGTTTTGCCGCCAAGGTCGAAAGCGCATATCGTGATATGTGGGCAAAGTTTGCACGCAGTGGCGACACAGGCTAGGCTGATCGCGAAGAGGAGACTTTGATGGCATTACCAATCGTACCTTTGGCAATTGCGGCAGGCGTTGTGGCGTTGGCGCGCAATGTGTCTGTCAGCCCGATGGATCAACGTGTTGAGGATCGATTCGATGATGTATCGGAGGG
>Ga0209532_1001632_pt1 | contig 17113 bp, 15 predicted proteins | sample COG_02_FD_184746 | JGI IMG/M metagenome (GOLD analysis project Ga0209532, IMG submission 184746) | Pelagic Microbial community sample from North Sea - COGITO 998_met_02 (SPAdes) (version 2) | ecosystem: Environmental > Aquatic > Marine > Neritic zone/Coastal water | place: Helgoland, sampling... | reverse complement strand
CGCAACCAGTGGCCGCCCCCATCACCGCATCGGGGACCGTTATCAGGATTTAAAGGATTTAGGTCATGACCTGGACAATCCGGCCTCGGTCTAAAATAGGCAACTTGGCTGCTATCACAGCTGGCGAAGGCCCGAACGTGTTGTTTATCCACGGCGTTGGCCTTCGTGCAGAGGCGTGGAGTGCTCAAATCGATGCACTTGCTCCAACCTGCCGCGTTGTCGCCGCAGACATGCCTGGGCATGGGAATAGCATGAGCTTGAATGCAGGCGCAGTTTTAACGGATTTTACAGATGCATTGGCATCTACATTAGATGGCCCCACAATTGTCATCGGCCACTCGTTTGGCGCAATGATCGCCTTAGATATGGCGACAAACTATCCCAATAAGGTCAGCGGTGTCGTCGCAATGAACGCGATATTCAAACGCGAGCCAAGCGCCAAGAGCGCCGTAATAGACCGCGCAGAAAGCCTTGATGGATTAACAATGGCTGACCCCACCAAAACATTAGAACGATGGTTTGGGAATAGCACCTCATCACAGCGAACCGCATGTGGCGAATGGCTAACATCGGTTGACCCAGCAGGTTATCGCAGTGCTTATCGTGTTTTTGCCAATGAAGATGGCCCATCTGAAACTGGGCTACAAAACATGAAATGCCCGCTTCTTTTCGTAACAGGTGACCAAGAGCCAAACTCTACACCCGATATGTCACAAAATATGGCAAAAATTGCCGGCGGCAGGGCCGAAATCATAACTAACGCGGCACATATGTTGCCAATGACACATGCAGACCAAGTAAATCTAATATTGACTGATTTCATAAGGGAGGTTTCAGATTGACCACAATTGATCCACTCGAATTACGAAATGCATTTGGCAGCTTTATGTCTGGGGTCACGGTGGTCACCGCTTTGCGCCCAGACGGCACGCCCGTTGGTTTCACAGCTAACTCTTTTTCGTCGGTATCGTTGGACCCACCAATGCTTTTGGTGTGTCCGGGCAAATTTTTGTCCAACTATGAAACATTCGCGGCATGTAAACATTTTGCCGTCAATATCCTGTCCGAAGGCCAAGAACAAATCTCAAACACGTTTGCTGGTTACAAAGGCGATCGATTTGCAAAGGTACCCCACCAATTTGACCTGCATGGCGTACCATTGATTGACGGGGCAACCGCACAGTTTTCGTGTACAACCCATCAGGCGAACGAAGTCGGTGATCATTGCATTTTAATCGGCCAAGTCGCACAATTTACAAGCAGTGGCCAAGCAGGGCTAGGCTATGTTGGTGGAAAATATTTCAGCCGTGGATTAGAGCGCGCGGCCTTTGATGAAACCGTGTCTGTGGCAACTTGTGGTGCCATCATAGAAGATGGGGAATCCGTTCTGCTTGAACAAACAAGCGACGGGCTACGCCCACCCTTGTGCGAACATACAGATCGCGGACGTCTTATCGCAGACTTGTGTGATACGCTAACTGCCAAAGGAATTTCGGCACATTTGGGACAGGCGTATTCCGTTTACGAGGATATCAAAACACGCGAACACCATACCTATTTTCTGGCTTTAGGACAAATTGCGCACACATCTGCCGACATTGTGGCTGTGCCAATATCCAGTTTGCCCCACCAAAAATACACAACACCCGCGATAGGGCGAATGATGACACGATTTGCGCTTGAATCGCGCACGCGTGATTTTGCGCTCTACCTTGGAGACACTGAAACGGGTGCCGTTCACGGATTACCAGAAAGGACATAACGATGGATTTTTCTCTCTTTGCTCATATGGAACGGATCGGCCCCGACAGTGATCACAGCGAATTACGCCGTGAATTGATTGCATTGGCGAAAATGGCAGATGATGGCGGTATGCGTGCTATTTGGACGGGCGAACATCACGGCATGGATTTCACGATCGCACCAAATCCGTTCCTAAGCCTTGTTGATTTAAGTTATCACACAAAGAACTTACAATTGGGCACGGGAACAATCGTTGCACCGTTTTGGCATCCTATCAAACTAGCAGGCGAAGCGGCCGCGGCGGATCTAATTACAGACGGTCGGATCGAACTGGGCATTGCGCGTGGCGCATATTCCTATGAATACGAACGCCTAATGCCAGGCATGGATGCTTGGGAAGCAGGGTTGCGAATGCGTGAAACCACACCATTATTGCGCCAATTGTGGGCAGGGGACTGCGCCCATGAAGGCGAATTCTATCAATTCCCATCGACAACATCTGCGCCAAAACCAGTACAAACCGACGGCCCACCGATTTGGATTGCTGCACGCGACCCAAACAGCCATGCCTTTGGCGTCGAAAATGGATTCAATATCCAAGTGACCCCGCTGTGGCAGGGGATAGAAGAAATCGAAAGCCTGATGGATAAATTCAATACCGCATGTGATGGCTACAGCGGGCCACGACCTAAAATCATGCTGCTGCATCACACCTATGTTGCGTCAGATGACCAAGATACAGCACTTGCCGCAAATGAACTCTCGCGTTTTTACAACTACTTTGGTGCGTGGTTTCAAAACAAAAGGCCGGTCAATCAAGGCTTGATTGAAACACTTACCCCAGAAGAGTTGGCGGCCAATAAAATGATGTCGTCGGAAAATATGCTGCGTGATCTAACAATGGGCACCGCAAAACAAGTTATTGACCAAATTAAACGATACGAAGATCTTGGGTATGATGAATACGCATTTTGGATCGACAGCGGAATGAGTTTTGCACGAAAACGCGATTCATTGGCGCGGTTCATAAATGATGTCATGCCAGCATTCACATGAGGACAAAAATGACAAAGCTTCCACATTACCAACTATTGATCGACGGCGCTTGGACCGAAGGCGACACAGGTCAAGTTATGGCCACACAAAACCCCGCCACAGGCCAGGACTGGGCAACATTCGCATGTGCCGCGCCACAAGATGTGGATCGCGCAATAAAGGCAGCGCGCCGTGTATTGGATGACCCAACGTGGCGCGACATGACGCAAACACAACGTGGCAAACTTTTGTATCGATTGGGTGATTTGATCGCTGAAAACGCTGAAAAATTAGGCCAACTTGAAACAACAGACAGCGGGAAATTATTGGCCGAAACAGCCGCCCAAACCAGTTATGTCGGGGATTACTATCGTTATTATGCTGGCCTCGCCGATAAAATAGAAGGCGCAGTGCTCCCGATTGATAAGCCGGACATGCATGTCTTTACGCGGCGTGAACCGATTGGCGTCGTGGTGGCAATTGTCCCATGGAATGCACAAATGTTTTTGACAGCAACCAAACTTGGACCGGCTTTGGCGGCAGGGTGCTCTATTGTCCTAAAGGCATCCGAAATAGCACCAGCACCAATGTTGGAATTTGCACGCTTAATCGAACAGGCCGGTTTCCCTGCCGGCGTTGTTTCTGTCATTACAGGCGATGCGGAAAACTGTGCAATTCCGTTAACACGCCACCCAGACGTTGATCGCATTGCCTTCACAGGTGGCCCTGAAACTGCGCGCCATGTTGTGCGGAATTCAGCGGAAAATTTTGCGGTGACGACGTTGGAACTAGGTGGAAAATCACCGATCCTTGTTTTTGAAGATGCCGATTTAGATGGGGCCGCGAACGGCCTCATTGCAGGAAACTTTGGCGCGTCTGGCCAAAGCTGTGTTGCAGGATCGCGTGGCTTGGTTCATCGTTCAATCCTCGAACCCTTGATTGCACGCATTAGCGAAGTCGCCGCTAACATTGTTGTCGGCGATCCACTCGATGCAAAAACGCATCTCGGCCCGCTTTGTACATCAGCGCAAATCAATCATATTGTTTCCACATTGGCAAAAGCCAAAGGGCAGGGCGCACAAATTCGTTTCGGTGGCGAACCTCTTGCTAAACCTGGGAACTTTATGGCTCCAACGCTGGTTCAATGTGAAAACCATGACATTGAAACTCTTAACGTGGAACTGTTTGGCCCCGTGATGTCCCTTATTCCTTTCGATACCGAAGAAGAGGCGATAGTGTTGGCAAACAGCACACCGTTTGGACTGGGTTCAGGAGTATTTACACAAAACCTTGCGCGCGCCCATCGCGTGTCTGCGCGGTTAAAGGCGGGTATCTGCTGGGTGAACACCTATCGCGCAATCTCACCTATTGCACCGTTTGGTGGCTATAATCATTCGGGCTACGGTCGCGAGGCAGGAATTGATGCGATCAACGATTTTACCCGTACAAAAACAACGTGGATCAACACATCAGATACGCCAATGTCGAACCCATTCGTGATGCGGTAAAGGCCACATAAACAACTGATTATAAGCGAATTCATACTTTGACTTCGTTTATAAAAGTGGTGAAACTTGTGAAATGATAAAAACACTTGGAATTTTTGTGACGGTCTTGGGGTGGTCAACGTTGGCCTGCTTTGGCGATATCGGCCATGATGCCGATGCCAAAAAAATCGAAGTCGAGATTTTTGAATTTTCTCCAATGGTGGATACAAAAAACTGGAAGGAATTAAAAAGCGAATTGTACAACCCATTGCCCGTCGCGGTGACCCTACGCGGTGTACGTGGCGAAGGTGGCGACGTTAAACTGGAACGCTCTGTGTCTGTGTTTGGCAACATCGTGTGGACAGAGCTCAGCCTTTTACAACTGGCGGCTGGCGAACTTTTTGAAATTGATGGCGACAAGTACCGTTTGTCCACAAATGCACCCTTGGTTGCCGGAGAGCTGATGCAGTTTGGATTTAACTTTGGTCCAATTGGCTGGAAATCTTACTTTTTTCAAATTCGGGCTCAAATCCAACCATAAGTCAGCAAAACCATATGTAACCCGATGCCGGCGCAACCTGCGCCTAAAATCGCGCGCTTGTATTGACTGCGTGCAATAGAACCAATCAAAACACCAAACAAATGCAACATGGCTGACGCCGCCATAAAACCAGCAATAAAGCCAGTGGGACTGCCAAGTTGTGGAATTTCGGCGCCATGTGCATGTCCATGGAATAATGCAAAAACTGCGACAATTGGATAGGCTAACATGAATGCAAATCGCCCACCAAAGGTGATTGCTAACCCAAGTATAAGCACAGAAAGACTGATTACACCTTCGACCTGTGGCAATTGCCAACCATAAATGCCAATCAGGGCACCCAGAAACAATACCCCCACGAATGTCGCGGGTAATCGATAGATATGGCGACCCTTAAGTTGGACAGACAGTAAGCCAACAGCAATCATTGCCATAAGGTGGTCAAACCCCAAAATTGGATGAAGTAGCCCTGAAATAACGTTGGCAGCCGAATCTGCTGCCAACGTTGGAGAGGCCAATGAGAAAAGCAACATGGTCAGGATTCCGATGCATTTTATCATATTTGGCCACAGCTCCTTAGATTAAGTTTAAATGGATACTATATTTTTCGCGCAACGCCATGTCCAAAATGGGATCAAACTTAACGTCCGAAGGTTTTGCCAATATCTCTTCTTTGAATTTCGTTGCATTTGCGACCAGATTTGGCTTTCCAATTTCCACCCATTCTTTCGGACTCGTACGATCGCCAAGGCGTGGGTAAACATGATCCGATTGCATACGACCTAACGTTTGATCCGTACCCAGATAATGCCCCGGTCCACCCATACAAACCTGCGCCATTTGATCCAACGCCATGGTTTCATCGCTGACTTCAATGCCGCGCACACAACGCAATGATTGACCAATAAGATCATCACCTAATATCAAGGATTCATGACAAAAACCAAGTAACGAGGCATGCATACCCGCTGCTTCGTACACCATGTTCAATCCTGACAATCCAGCCATAACGCTTGAACACATCTGTTCCCAACCTGCTTGCATATCGGGCATTTTTGAATCCGATGCACCTGCGGCAGCGCCACCGGGAATTCCATAAAACTTATGCATTTGCGAACATCCCGCAGTCAGCAACGCTTGCTCACCTGATCCAACGGTCATTGCGCCTGTACGCAAATCCAATCCAAATGGCCACGTTCCAAAAATCGCAGGATGCCCCGGTTTTATCGCATTAACGTAAACAATACCTGCCAAACATTCCGCGACAGCCTGAACAATGGCACCCGCAATTGTTGACGGCGCCGTTGCGCCAGCCATTCCAGCAGACAATAACAACACTGGCATGCCGCCTCTAATGCAGGCTTCCATCGTTTCACAACTCTCGGTCGCGAACTTCATCGGTGGAACAACAAAACAGTTCGAGTTCGATATAAACGGTCGTTCGCGGTATTTGTCTTCACCGCCAGCCATATCATATATTATCTCAAACAATCCCGGCATAAATGATGGATCAGTAAAGCTGGAACCGATGTGTTTGGTCGTACCAGAACAGGCGCCATAAAGTGTGTTTTGATCCATTTCAAAATTATCAGGGATATCGCGACATACCATCGGGCGTTGGAAAAAATGTATATTATCAAGCTGTTGCGTTATTTTCGCCGCATCGTGTAAATCTTGCAAAGTACATTCGCGATACTCGTTACCCGCTGGATCAACAATGTGGACGGCCGCACCAGCCGTACCATAATGAACACGATTTCCACCGACGTCTAAATCGTGTTTTCCGTCGCGGCTAAAAAGGGTTACCGATTTTGCGGCCTTCGCCAACATGTCCTCTACCAAGGCACGTGGGAATCGTAAGCGACCGTCGTCTCCCAGTATTGCTCCAGCTTGGGTCATAACTTCAACGCCACTGGGCGGTGCATCTGCCAATCCAATGGTTTCAAGCGCATCAAGCGCCGCATGGTGGATGCGTAATACATCGGCATCTGAAAGCGGCTTATATTTACCCCCCTCCATGCCGGCGCGAATTGGGCGAATATCTTTGGTCAGTGGTGCAGCACGTAGTGCTTGGCGCGCAGAGCGGCCCCCAGATCGTCGTGTAACATTAGACATGCTTGTCTTCCTTTTGAAAAATTCAGAGTTCTTTTTTCAAAAGAGAGCAGGGGATCCTCTGGCCGCACGCCCGCGCGCCGCACCAATGGTACGAAAAACAAGCGCCGTCATCCAATCAAGATCAATCATAAAATCGAGATTGAGTTAGAATTTAGATTCTGTAAAGAACTATTTTACCAGCGACCCGACGCACCACCACCAGAAGATCGCCCACCGCCAAAACCGCCTGAACCTCCCCCCGAAGATGTATGCGAAGAAACGCGTAGCATTGGAATGGATCGGTGCTCTTTTGATTCAAAATCACAACTGGAACAATACGTCTCCATCAACTCTCGGCCGCGATCATTTTGGGTCGCTTCCAGTTCAACTGTACGGTTTCTGTGCAACTGGCGTCGATTGCAATTTGGACAACGGCGTAATCCCACCAACATATCGCGCATACGGTTTTCGACGAAAAGAAAACCAACAATGCACAAAAACACAAAGATGGGCAACTTATCTTGAACAAACCGCCAAACGGACGTCCTTTTGAATGCTGTCAAAATGGATGGGTTTTCCAATGTTGATGGTCTGGTAATATCGTATGTAGGTTGCAGTCGTTTAATTGCTTCATATGTACCCGCTTCGATGCCTTCAGCGTATTGATCACCCTTAAAATAAGGTAAAAAATGGTGTTCAATAACCAATCCCATACGATCGTCAAAAATTGGACCATAACTGCTTCCGACTTCGATACGCATCTCGCGATCAGAACGTGAAACTAGGATCAAGGCGCCGTCATTACGCGTGGCACTTCCAATACCCCATTGATTAAACAACCCCATTGTAAAGGTTTCAATGTCAGTACTTTCACCGTAGTCAAAACGTGTTTCGATCGTGACAACCGCCATTTCCAAATCAAGCGTTTCACGCAGTTCAACAAGACGCTTGGTTATGCGCGCTTCTGTTTCTGGATCGATAAGGTTTGCATAATCACTTATGTATGGGGTTAACGGCTTTGGATAATCTTGTGCCGATGCAACAGTCCCAAAGCAAATAAGTACGATATAAGTAAGGTTTTTAAATAGACGCATTAATGTCCCCAATTGGTAATCATTGGGCCAAGTTAATGGCATCTGGCTGTATAATCAATAAGTCAAAAGGATAAGGCCCGCGTCGAAAACGCGGGCCTTGTTGATTTAGCCGAACATATCGGATGTGATACCTTCGTACCAACCAACAGATTCATTGTACGTTGCCTTACGTACATCCGCGCTTTCACCGGTCTTAGAGATGAAACCATCTACCTTAGCAATCTTCTCTGCGGTTGCTTCGTAAGTCGCACCAACTTTAACACCGTTGTCAGTGTCGATCATTGACCAGCACGTGTTAGAGAATTTCGCTGGGAACACTTTGGATCCAGTCAATGCACCGCGTACAGCGTTTGCACAAACTTTGGCCTGAGAGTTAGCAGAGAAACCAGATTTAGGCATGTCACCTTGTGAACATGCATCACCCAGAACGTGGATGTCCGCATCTGCTTTACTGCTCATATCTACTGCGTTTACAGGTGCCCAGTTGCCGTCCGTTACGCCAGCCAAGTCAGCGATCATGCCCGCTTTCATTGCTGGGATAACGTTACAAACGTCAACTTTGTTCACTTCGCCATCGATTGTAAGCGTCATGTCATGTGGGTTCACAGACACATCGCCACCACCAAAATCGCCACCAATCCAGTCAACCATACCAGAGTAGTTGTCCGCCCAACCCTCTTGGAACAATGCCATCTTAGAGAATTTCGCTTTTGGATCCGCGATGATGATTTTCGCAGTTGGGTTTGTTTCTTTCAACATGTGCGCAACCATTGAAACACGTTCATATGGTCCAGGAGGGCAACGGAATGGGTTTGGCGGAGCCACCATTGCGAACGTACCACCTTGTGGCATTGCCAACAGCTGTGCGCGCAACAATTCAGTTTGCGAACCCGCTTTGTATGCGTGTGGCATTGCGTTTTGTGATGATGTATCCCAGCCTGGTACAGCGCCATCAACGAAATCGATACCTGGTGACAGGATCAATTTGTCGTATGGCACTTTGCCACCGCCAGCCAACGTTACTGTTTTCGCATCGCGATCAACGCCGATTGCCCAGTCGTGAACAACGTTTACGCCACCAGATGCCAATTTGCCGTATGAGTGTGCAATTGATTGGATGTCACGTACGCCGCCCAACACAAGGTTGGAAAAGAAGCATGTGAAATATGTGCGTGTTGGTTCGATCAATGTGACATCAATCGCACCTTTGCTGTCCTTGGCGATATAGCGTGCAGCAGTTGCACCACCGGCACCACCACCAACAACCACAACACGTGGTTTCTTGTGGCCATCAGCCATCACTGCCGGTGCGGACATTGTCGCCGCGACAGCTGTTGCGGTGTTTAAGAACACACGTCTGTTAATTGGATTGTTCATTATAGTTTCTCCCTTTTTATGTTTATTCTAACGCTTCAAAATATGCGGCCAGGGCCGCAATTTCTTCGCTCGACAACCGCCCAGCCATCATTTGCATAACGGGGTGAGGGCGTATCTTTCCTTTGTAGGCGTGCATAGCCACAACGAAATCTTCAATTGGCCATCCATTGATGGCCGGAATGCCTGCGTCTGTACCATCAACACGATGACAGGTTTGACATTCAGATGCTAAATATTCACCGTATTCGGGATCACCTTGGATCGCTAAAATGGCGGGGTCTATATCGTGATCTGTCCCTTTGGCGGTCGGTTCCGCTTCGGGTATATTTGATGGATCATCCGAAAATACGCGCAAATACGCTAACAAGGCGGTGATTTGTTCGGGATCTTTAACCCCGCGGAAGCTCATTTTGGTTTTCGAGATCAATGATTTCGGGTTCTCGACGAAAGCGGTCAGCGTTTCATCCGTCCAAACCAATTTATCATGGCCGGCGCGTGTCATGCTTTTGGAATATTTGTAATCAGGAACAGAACCAGCTTCGCGGCCAAAAATACCATTCAGATGCGGTCCAACACCATTTTTAGCACCGTCGCCAACTTTGTGACAGGCTTTGCATTTTGCAAAAACCTTCGCACCTTGGGCGCTGAGCGTCGAATCTTGCGCATGCGATACATGCCCACCAAACGATACTACGGTGGCTAAAACGGCGGTTTTGATGCTGTTTTGTACGGTTTTGGTCATATATTTTGTATTCATTTAATCCACGCATTCACACATTCATATATGTTTTATACTGTTTGTGCGTTTCGAAGCAAGCTTTTGATCTAAATCAAAGACATTTGGCCGCGCATGTTCCTGTCGAAACGTGATGCGTTTGTGAAACTTTGTTGTTGATTTCAATTGCAACAAGGTCGGTTCTTTATTTTCAAACTTTAAACAAAGTGATAGTCCAAGCCCAAACGAAGAGAAGATCATGACCATTAAGCTGTATAACACCAAGACCCGCACCAAAGAGGTATTCACCCCAATCGATCCATCGAACGTGCGCATGTACGTCTGTGGACCCACGGTTTATGATCGTGCGCATATTGGTAATGCCCGTCCTGTGGTGGTGTTTGATACGCTGTTTCGCCTGTTGCGTCATACTTACGGCGCGGATCACGTTACATATGCGCGTAACTTCACGGATGTTGATGACAAGATTAACAACAAAGCCGCCGAAACTGGGCGCAGTATTCGCGATATAACGGACGAAACCATCCAATGGTATCTCGACGACATGGGTGCACTGGGTGCATTAGAACCATCAGTCGCTCCGCGTGCCACAGAATACATCGCCGAAATGATCACTATGATCGAAGAGCTGATCGCCAAAGGCCACGCATACGCCGCAGAAGGTCACGCATTGTTCGATGTAAATTCCTATGAAAAATATGGCGCACTGTCTGGGCGTTCGGTTGATGACATGATCGCGGGCGCACGGGTCGAAGTCGCCCCATATAAACAAAACCCAATGGACTTCGTATTGTGGAAACCATCCAGCGAAGACCAACCAGGTTGGGACAGCCCTTGGGGCTATGGCAGACCCGGTTGGCACATCGAATGTTCCGCAATGGCGCGTGCGTTGTTTGGTGATCGTTTTGATATCCACGGCGGCGGATTGGATTTGCAATTTCCCCACCATGAAAACGAAATCGCCCAAAGCTGTGCATGCTGCGGCGACGACAGCTTTGCAAACGTCTGGATGCACAACGAAATGTTGCAGGTCGAAGGCAAAAAGATGTCCAAATCACTGGGCAACTTCTTTTCCGTGCGCGAATTGCTGGATCAAGGATATGCGGGTGAGGTGATACGGTTTGTGTATCTGAGTACGCATTATTCGAAGCCGATGGATTGGACGGATAAGAAGGCGAAAGAGGCCGAAGCCACGTTGCGCAAGTGGCGTGTGCTGACAGACGGCATCGAGCCATCTGCCAACGCGGCATCCACAGTAGTGAATGCATTAGCAGATGATCTAAATACCGCGGGTGCGATAGCAGCAATGCATGACTTAGTGAAACGTGGCGAGATTGGTGGACTTAAAGCATCAGCAAATTTGTTAGGGTTGTTAGCCGATGATATGGGGGGCTGGGCAAAAGCCGTTGATTTTGACCTATCTGCATTCGAAAGCTTAGTATTTTCAGCTCGTACAACGGCCATGGAAACAAAAGATTTCTCAGAAGTTGATCGCCTGAAATCCACACTTATTGCGGCGGGCGTGGATGTTCAAATGAGCAAAGAAGGTGTGACACTAATTGCTGGCCCCAACTTTGACGCATCCAAGCTGGAGGCTCTCCTATGACCCGCCAACGCATATACCTCTACGACACAACCCTACGCGACGGCCAACAAACCCAAGGCGTCGATTTCACCGCCGCCGACAAAATCCACATCTCCAAGGCGCTGGATGATCTCGGCCTCGACTACGTCGAAGGTGGCTGGCCCGGTGCCAACCCGACAGACAGCGATTTTTTCGATGCCGCTCCCAAACTACGTGCAACCTTCACAGCATTCGGCATGACCAAACGCGCTGGGCGCTCTGCTGAAAATGATGATGTTTTAGCGGCCGTTTTAAATGCGAATACCCCAGCTGTTTGTTTGGTTGGCAAAACCCATGATTTTCATGTGACGACTGCGCTGGGCATTACGTTGGATGAAAACCTACAAAACATCTCCGACAGCATCAAACACATCGTCGCCCAAGGTCGCGAAGCATTGTTCGATTGCGAACACTTTTTCGACGGTTACCGCGAAAACCCAGAATATGCACTAAAGGCGGCGAAGGTTGCCCTTGATGCAGGTGCGCGCTGGGTTGTTTTATGCGACACAAACGGCGGCGCATTACCCGCACAGGTGCACGCCGCAACACGCGCCGCGATTGATGCAGGTATTCCAGGTGATCGCCTTGGTATCCATACCCACAACGACACAGAACACGCCGTCGCAAACTCGCTAGCCGCCGTTGATGCAGGTGCGCGACAAATCCAAGGCACCTTAAATGGCCTCGGTGAACGCTGTGGGAATGCAAACTTGGTCACGCTGATCCCAACGCTTTTGCTAAAACAACCCTATGCCAACTTGTATGAAACGGGAATTGACGGGGATAAACTGGAACAATTGACCAGCCTGTCACGGAATTTGGACGATATCCTAAACCGCGTTCCAAACAAGTCAGCCGCTTATGTCGGTGCATCCGCTTTTGCACACAAAGCAGGCCTGCACGCCTCCGCAATTCTAAAAGACCCGACAACCTACGAACATGTCGATCCAACTGTTGTCGGCAACGAACGCGTCATTCCAATGTCGAACCAAGCAGGGCAATCGAACTTGCGAAAACGACTGACTGACGCAGGCCTCCAAGTGGAAAAAGGCGATGCGCGTTTGGCCCAAATCCTAAATACGGTGAAAGAGCGTGAAGACCAAGGCTATGCTTATGACAGCGCCCAAGCGTCATTTGAATTAATCGCACGTAAAATCTTGGGCATGTTGCCGGCCTTTTTCGAAATCAAACGCTACCGCGTCACCGTTGAACGCCGCCGTAACAAACGAAATGAAATGGTTTCTATCTCCGAAGCAGTCGTCGTCGCGCAAATCGGCGGCGAAAAGGTCCTGTCAGTATCCGAAAGCATGGACCCAGAATGCGGTGACCAAGGCCCAGTGAACGCGCTCAGCCGCGCATTGGCCAAGGATTTAGGCCCATATCAAGACTGTATCGATGACATGCGCTTGGTGGACTACAAGGTGCGGATCACAGGACGTGGCACAGATGCCGTAACCCGTGTTATCATCGACAGCGAAGACGGGCAGGGCCGTCGTTGGTCAACCGTCGGTGTATCAGCCAACATCGTTGATGCCAGTTTCGAAGCATTACTGGACGCAATGATTTGGAAGCTGATCCGTGATGGCGTTCAGCCTGTAAAATGACCACAGATTTTCCAATCGAAGGTGATATCGTAAATTGTGCGGAAAAGGTTCGCCGCGGCGATCCCGACCGTTTCTTGGCAATCATGAGCACGCCGTTGTCAGAACGTGGTGCGCTATTCATAATCTACGCGTTTAACCTCGAAATATCGCGTGCACCTTGGGTAACCAAAGAGGCAATGATTGCCGAAATGCGCCTTCAATGGTGGCTGGATGCAATCGATGAAATTTATGCGGGTGGCAATGTGCGACGCCACGACGTTGTCTCGCCTTTGGAAAAATTGATCAAAACACGAAACCTCCCACGTGATCTTTTTGATGCATTAATTGCAGCGCGACGCTGGGACATTTACAAAGATCCCCATGAAAACGCATTTGCGTTTGAAGATTACATTTTGGCGACCTCTGGAAACCTTATGGCGCTGGCGTGTTTGGCTGTCGGGTCAGACGACAACAACACAAAAGCAGCGCGGGAATACGGCTACGGCGATGGCGTTGCACGGTTACTGCTGGCCATTCCCGCCTTGGAAAACGCTCAACGTTATCCCTTGATCGATGGCCGACCATCCGCAGTCAAATCATTGGCACAACTGGCTTTGGTACGCATGAATAAGGCATCGTTTTCAAACAAACGTGGAAACGGCGCGCTGCGCACAGCTTGGATGGCGCGTGATATCTTGAAGGCCGCAATTAAAACACCTGAAAAGGTTGCGGACGATGCTTTGGAATCAACGGCGTTTTTCAAAAAACTAAAGTTGCTCAGCAAAAGCTTTCGAAACGCTTACTAATTTGCTTAAGCCAGCTTTTTGCTGTTCAACCAAACCAATGAACCACCTGCCAACAATAAGAATGGCACCATCGCAACATTGACCGACGTCCAGCCTTGGATCGGATCACCACCAGAACAGTTCATCAAACCACCCGATGCCAGCGACGCTATCGTTACAAACCCAAATACAAAGAAGTCGTTCATACCTTGAACCGCACCGCGTTCATTTGGTTCATGCGCACTGGCCAACATTGTTGTGGCGCCAATGAAACCAAAGTTCCAACCAATCCCAAGGAAAATCAAACCAAAGTAGAAGTTCGTCAATGCAATGCCAGACAAATTGATCAATCCGGCGATGGTCAAAATGACCAAGCCCAATGAAACAATTCGCGTGGTCCCAAAGCGTGCAATTAAATGGCCTGTGAAAAAGCTGGGCACGAACATACCTAAAACGTGCGCCATAACAACATCGGCGGCATTGGCTTGCGTAAAGCCACAACCAACGACGGCCAACGGCGTGGATGTCATAACCAAGTTCATCAAAGCGTATGAAACCATCGCACAAATAATCGCGACGGCGACCTTTGGTGATTTCAACAACTCCAGACGCGAACGCCCTTTTGGCGTGTTTTCGTCCTCTTTTTCGGGCATCGGAATATTTAGAAACAAAAACAAAAACGCGCCAATAACATTGATTGCAATAACAGCAAAGAAAACGCCCATGAACGGCACAACAAAGGCGTCAGAGGTAAGTTTAACCAATTGTGATCCAAGAACCGCAGGAACTAATCCGGCTGCCATAAGATATGAAATCGCCTTTGGGCGAAATTCTGCGGACGCAGTATCAATTGCCGCAAATCGGAAAAAACCCTGCGCCGACATGTAAATACCTGTGAAATAAGACCCCACAAGGAACAACGCAAACGAGTCGATATAAAGAGCATATGCACCAATCGCGCCGCCCAATGCCCCGCCCGTTGCACCAACAATAAAGCCTAATTTACGTCCAAAACGCTGCATGAAATTGGACAACCATGGCGCCGTGGTCATCGATCCAAAAACAATCAATGAAATAGGCAAAGTTGCCCAACAAATGTTGGACGCCAAACTTTGGCCTGCCAATCCACCGACAATAAATAGCATCGGCATCTGCGCACCCAAAAAGGCCTGCGCAGCAATCAGAATCGCCAAATTACGTTTGGCCAGCGTGTCATTTGTTGTCATGGGGTGAACCTGTCGATTATGTGGGCGAAACTGCCCGAATGCGATCCATTGATCAAGCCCATATCGGGTAATTGTTCACCAGCGGCATCGCAGGCAGAAAAAAGTGGCCGACCTTCAGACTTTAATGTCGTGGCATAATGAAATTCGTGACCAGAAAGCGGACCCGACCACAATGTATTTGGCGTTAATCGACGATACCCAAGATGCAATTTACGTTTTGCAAAACTGGTTTCCAGCTGCAATAGGCCCAACATTTCATGACGATGACCCTGCGCGTCGATTAAACCTTCGCCCATTGTCATATACCCACCACATTCACCATAAACGGCAGAACATGCACGCATTGCCTGTTTGAAATTCGCGGCCTGCGCCAGTTTACCCGCATGTAACTCAGGATACCCGCCAGGCAAAAACACCAAATCGGCGTTTTCAGGCGCTTCATCATTCAAAGGCGAGAAAAACGAAATTTCCGCCCCCATTGCCTTCCAATCCGCCAAAAGATGCGGATAAGCGAATGAAAATGCGCGATCCCGTGCGATTGCAATTGATTGCGCCGGTGGTGCAAGGCGCTGATTTGATGCACCGTCTGTGTCTGACGCCGTCATCAACGCCATAAGCTGCTCAATATCGATCGCATCTTCCACAATGTCAGCCGCCGTATTTAAAAACTGTTCCAAATCATCGCGCTCTTGTGCTTGAACCAACCCCAAATGCCGCGAAGGCGTTTCCAAATGCGTTTGTCTGTATACAGCGCCCAAAACGGGAATCCCGATTTTGTCCAATGCGCCGCGCAACATGGCTTCATGACGCGGGCTGCCAACTTTGTTTAAAATCAAGCCTGCAATTTTGACGTCTGGTTGCAGGTTTGCAAAACCAAGCGCGACCGCAGCAACCGATTGCGCCTGTGATGCCACATCCAACACTAAGACAACGGGCAAACCTAAAATACGTGCCAAATCCGCTGTCGCTCCCTTGCCATTTGGCGGTGCTCCGTCGAACAATCCCATGGCACCCTCGATGATCAATGGCGTCGATGATGTCGCCAATGCACGAATGCGATCAGGCGACATCGCCCAAGCATCCAGATTGACACATTCCGATCCAGATGCCGCCGCATGAAATCGCGGGTCAATATAATCAGGGCCACTTTTAGCAGATCCAATATCGCAACCCGCACGCTTTAAGGCGCGCAATAATCCCAACGTAATTGTGGTTTTTCCACTGGCTGAACTGGGCGCCGAAATGATGATGCCCTTGGTCATTGCGCTTCTGCTGGGCGTCCACGACCTAATGGATCTAAATTCCGCGGCTTCTCGCCTGCAATTAATCCTTGCCAGTCCAAAACTTGGCGCATCAATACGGATTTTCCAACACAAATGATGGCGGGTGGTTCCATACCAGCATCCATCAAATCGCGTTCAACATTTTCCAATGTGGATTCCAATACCTGTTGATTTGGCAACGTCGCATTGGTGACAACCGCAACTGGTTCTGATGGCGCACGCCCAGCGGTCAATAATTCACCAATGATGCGGCTTACATGCTTGATGCCCATATAGATCACTAACACTTGCGACCCATCTGAAATGGCTTTCCAGTTTAACGAACTTGGCGATGCGCCACTTTGGTCATGTCCAGTCACAAAGGTAACGGATTGGTTCACATCGCGATGCGTCACAGGAATCCCTGCATATGCCAACCCGCCAATACCCGCAGAAATGCCCGGAATAATACGCACAGGAATGCCATGTTGGATTAACGTCTGTGCTTCTTCACCACCACGACCAA
>Ga0209532_1001630_pt1 | contig 17122 bp, 9 predicted proteins | sample COG_02_FD_184746 | JGI IMG/M metagenome (GOLD analysis project Ga0209532, IMG submission 184746) | Pelagic Microbial community sample from North Sea - COGITO 998_met_02 (SPAdes) (version 2) | ecosystem: Environmental > Aquatic > Marine > Neritic zone/Coastal water | place: Helgoland, sampling... | reverse complement strand
CAAATCAGGACATACTGAAATAGGCAAGGCAGACTCTCGTTTGAGTCTGCCATCCCTATCCCGTGAAGATTGTATATTACTATTAAATATAATTAAAAAAACTAATTTTACGGGAGCAGAAATGGAAGAAATTTACAATATTACATTAAAAATACAAAATATATTTATTACTTTAAATAAATTAGATAAATAATTTTTATTAAGTCTAATCTATTGTTTAATATTTATAATAAATATAACAATATACTTTTATGGCTTTACATTGGAGAGAGGTTATAGTTAGCGGATCAGAAGCTATACTAAAATCCGTAGCAACAGATAATTACGTAAATGTAAGCGGGTCTTTATATGTATCAAAATCAATATACGATACAGATGAAAGTCCTGGAACTGATGGACAAATATTATCATCTACAGTAACAGGTTCCCAATGGATAGATGCAGGTTCGGGAGAAAAAGGTGCCCAAGGTATACAGGGTATACAGGGTATTCAAGGTATAACTGGTACACAAGGTATACAAGGTATACAAGGTACCCAAGGTATACAAGGTACCCAAGGTATAACAGGTACTAAAGGTGCTCAAGGTATAACAGGTACTAAAGGTGATAAAGGTGAAACAGGTCTTAAAGGTAATGAAGGTCAAAAAGGTGCTCAAGGTATACAAGGTACAACAGGTATAGGGGAAGTAGGAGCAAAAGGTGCCCAAGGTATACAGGGTATTCAAGGTATACAAGGTATTACTGGTACACAAGGTATTCAAGGTATTCAAGGTTTACAAGGAACACAAGGAACAGAAGGTGGGTTTGGTGGTGCTGCTTTTGATTATACATTTAGTACAACTGTACCATCTCCTCCAGCTGATCCTGGAACAGGAATTTTACAATTAAATAATGCTACACAAAATACAGCTACAAAAATATACATTGATTCAACTGATGATAATGGAACATCTGTAGATCCATTTTTAGAATCTATGGCCAACGTGACTTCTGCGGTATTAGGCCACGTTAGAATTTCTAAATTAAGTGACCCCAATGACTTTTTATTATTCGCTGTAGATGACTTAACAGACAATGTAGGTTGGTGGACTATGGACGTTATTACACCCGTATCTTCTACATCTAACCCATTTGCTAATTTAGATAATATAGTAGTTTCTTTTGTTACTACTGGTGATAGAGGTGAAAAAGGTGATAAAGGTGAAACAGGTTTACAAGGTATAACAGGTACACAAGGTATAACGGGTCAAAAAGGTGATCAAGGTCTACAAGGTTTAGACGGTACTAAAGGTGCTCAAGGTATAACAGGTACTAAAGGTGAAAAAGGAGAAAAAGGAGCACAAGGTATAACAGGTACTAAAGGTGATAAAGGTGAAACAGGTTTACAAGGTCTACAAGGTACACAAGGTATAACAGGTCAAAAAGGTGAAGATGGACTTAAAGGAGCACAAGGTATAACAGGAACAAAAGGTGCTCAAGGTATTACTGGTGCACAAGGTATAACTGGTACTCAAGGTTTAGATGGTCAAAAAGGAGCACAAGGTCAAAAAGGTGCTGAAGGAGCTCAAGGTATACAAGGTGTAACAGGTCAAAAAGGTGAAGATGGACTTAAAGGAGCACAAGGTATAACAGGTACTAAAGGTGATAAAGGTGAAACAGGTTTACAAGGTCTACAAGGTACACAAGGTATAACAGGAATAAAAGGAGCTCAAGGTATAACAGGTACTAAAGGAGCTCAAGGTATAACAGGTACTAAAGGTGCTCAAGGTATAACTGGTGATAAAGGCGCTCAAGGTATACAAGGTATAGAGGGTACTAAAGGTACTCAAGGTACTCAAGGTATACAAGGTTTACAAGGTTTGCAAGGCCAAAAAGGATCACAAGGTATAACAGGTCTAAAAGGACAAAAAGGTGAAGTTGGAACTCAAGGTCTACAAGGTATCCAGGGTCAAAAAGGTGAAGTAGGTTCACAAGGTATTCAAGGTATTCAAGGTATAACAGGTATTAAAGGTGCTCAAGGTTTACAAGGTTTAGATGGTACTAAAGGAGCACAAGGTACTCAAGGTATACAAGGTATACAGGGTATAACTGGTACTCAAGGTTTACAAGGATTACAAGGTGCTCAAGGTATAACAGGAACAAAAGGTGCTCAAGGTATACAAGGTCTACAAGGTTTAGATGGTACTAAAGGAGCACAAGGTACTCAAGGTATAACGGGTACTCAAGGTATACAAGGTATAGAGGGTATTAAGGGTGCTCAAGGTATAACTGGTACTCAAGGTTTACAAGGTCTACAAGGTATAGAGGGTATTAAAGGAGCACAAGGTATAACTGGTACTCAAGGTCTACAAGGCTTACAAGGTACTCAAGGTATAACAGGAATAAAAGGAGCTCAAGGTATAACAGGTACCCAAGGTCTACAAGGTTTAGACGGTACTAAAGGTGCTCAAGGTATAACAGGTACTCAAGGTATAACAGGAATACAAGGTATACAAGGTATAACTGGTCAAAAAGGGTTAAAAGGTGATAAAGGTGAAAAAGGTGAAACAGGTTTACAAGGTATACAAGGTTTACAAGGTATAACTGGTACCCAAGGTCTACAAGGTCTACAAGGTATACAAGGTATAACAGGAATAAAAGGTGCTCAAGGTATAACAGGTACTCAAGGTATTCAAGGTATTAAAGGGGAAAAAGGTGAAATAGGAGTTCAAGGAACAGATGGTTCATTTGGTGGAGCTTCATTTGATTATACTTTTTCTTCAACAACCACAATGGCAGATCCTGGAACAGGGTTTGTAAGATTGGATAATGATGGTGGAACACAAGCATCTTCCATAGAAATGTCTATATCAGCAGAAGATGATAATGGTACTAATATTGATTCTTTTCTTACAACTATATCAAATGTTACATCTGCAGTATTAGGACACGTAAGAATTTCTAATAGATTAGACCCTAATGAATTTACTTTATTTAGTATAAATTCTTTAACTGACCAAACAGGTAACCCAGGTTGGTGGAAATTAGAAATAGGAGCACAAGGTGCATCAGCAAATAATCCATTTACAAATAATGAAGATATTTTAGTATCATTTGTTGCTACAGGTGATAGAGGAGATAAAGGTCAAAAAGGTGAAATTGGTGCTAAAGGAGCTCAAGGTATAACTGGTACCCAAGGTCTACAAGGTCTACAAGGTATACAAGGTATAACAGGAACAAAAGGTGCTCAAGGCATACAAGGTATAACAGGTATTAAAGGTGCTCAAGGTATTCAAGGTATAAAAGGTCAAAAGGGTGAAATTGGTGTTAAAGGAGCACAAGGTATAACAGGCCAAAAAGGAGCACAAGGTATAACTGGTACTCAAGGTATACAAGGCTTACAAGGTACTCAAGGTATAACTGGTACTCAAGGTATACAAGGTATAACAGGTACCCAAGGTCTACAAGGTATACAAGGTATACAAGGTATAACTGGTACCCAGGGTATTACTGGTACTAAAGGAGCACAAGGTATTACTGGTACTAAAGGAGCACAAGGTTTACAAGGTATTCAAGGTATTCAAGGTATAACTGGTACTCAAGGTTTACAAGGTACCCAAGGTATAACAGGAACAAAAGGTGCTCAAGGTACACAAGGTATACAAGGTATAACAGGAACAAAGGGAGCTCAAGGTACACAAGGTATACAAGGTATAACAGGAACAAAAGGTGCTCAAGGTACACAAGGTATAACAGGAACAAAAGGTGCTCAAGGTACACAAGGTATACAAGGTATAACAGGAACAAAGGGAGCTCAAGGCTTACAAGGTATACAAGGTATAACAGGAACAAAAGGTGCTCAAGGTACACAAGGTATTATTGGTACACAAGGTATAACCGGTACTAAAGGTGCTCAAGGTATAACTGGTACTAAAGGAGAAAAAGGTGCACAAGGTATAACTGGTACTAAAGGTGCACAAGGTATAACTGGTACACAAGGTATAACAGGAACAAAAGGTGCTCAAGGTATACAAGGTATAACAGGAGCAGGAACAAAAGGTGCTCAAGGTATTACTGGTACACAAGGTATACAGGGTATAACAGGTATAAAAGGACAAAAAGGTACTGAATCAACAGTACCTGGAAATAATAATGAAGTATTAACCTCAGATGGTTCTGGTGGAATCAATGCTGAAGGAAATTTAACATTTGCTGCTAGTGCTCTTTTTGTAAAGGGTGCAAGTGGAGCTAATGGTTCTTTAAATATTACTAGAGATGGTGGTAATGGTGTTAAAATACAAGGTAATGGTACTGATAACACAGATATAGCATTCCAGGGAGATAGTGGAACAAATTTTGGTAAATTCAAAATGATATCCTCAAATCCAGGAGGTACAGAAGCAAATGTATTAACATACGATAATACTGATGTTAGAATATTTCCAGATGTTGTAATGGATAAAGATTTACAAATGTCTGATGGTAAAATAACTATTGACCAACAAACATTAAGCAATGCAACATCTACTATTACATTTAACCCATCATTAGGTTCAAATGCTAAAGTTACTTTAAATGGTAATAAAACATTAGCAATGTCAGGTTGGGTAACAGGTGATACAGGTGTAATTGTAGTACAACAAGATGGAACAGGAGGAAGAACATTTAACATAGATCTTTCAGGTAATACTGTTTATTTAGGTAATACAGCATATACCCCAACATCAGCAGCCAATTCAAAAGATGTATTAGGTTGGTATTATGATGGTACTAATTATTTTGTAACTATAGGGTTTGGAGATGTATTAGCTACAGGTGCTAAAGGTGAACCAGGAGTAGGAACAAAAGGAGCCCAAGGTATACAAGGTATAACAGGAACAAAGGGTGCTCAAGGTATTAATGGTACACAAGGTATACAGGGTATAACAGGAGCAGGAACAAAGGGTGCTCAAGGTATACAAGGTATACAAGGTTTAGTAGGAGGCACAGGAGAAAAAGGAGCACCAGGAGTAGGAACAAAAGGTGCTCAAGGTCTACAAGGTATACAAGGTCTACAAGGTCAAAAAGGTCAAACTGGAGCAGGAACAAAGGGTGCACAAGGTCTACAAGGTCAAAAAGGTGCAACTGGAGCAGGAACAAAGGGTGCACAAGGTACACAAGGTATACAAGGTACAACTGGTGCTGTTGTATCAGGAACAACGAATAATGGTATATTAACATGGGATAATAGCCAATCTGAAATAGATGTAGAATCAGCTTTAAGATATGTAGTTTCTGGTGGAGGATCTTCATTACAAGTAGATACACAACTAATTGTAGGTACAGGAATTTCAGCAAATATAACAGCAGGAACTGTTAGAGCTTCAAATGATATAATAGCATATGCTTCATCAGATAAAAGGTTAAAAGAAAATATAAGACCTATTCCATGGGCTTTAGATAAAGTAAAACAAATAAATGGTGTATATTTTGATTGGATCCCATTAACAGATGAAGAAAGATATAATATTCACCCACATGAAGGACATGATATAGGAGTAATAGCTCAAGAAATTGAAGAAATATTACCTGAATTGGTTACTACAAGGGATAATGGATATAAAGCAGTTAAATACGAAAAAATTGTTGCCCTATTAATTGAAGCTATTAAAGAACAACAATCAGAAATAGATCAATTAAAATCCAAAATTAATGAGTAATATTAATTTCTTTAGAGTAATGCAACCTGGTGCTGTTGGTGGATCTACACCCCCTACGGGAACACCTCTTATATTTGAAGTTACTGTTACTAATGTTAATACTAACGTAATCTTACCTTATAAATCTGATGGTACATATACTGGAACTATTAATTGGGGTGATGGAAATACAACAACTAATACCTTTGCTAATAAAACACATACTTATGCTTCTACAGGAACTTACCAAATAAAAATATTTGGAAGGTCTTCAAAAATACGATTTGTGGGGTATGCGGCTTCTAATAACGATCAATTTACTAAATTAGTACAATTTGGGGATCCTATGCAATTTGAACTTTTAAGTTTTGGTGGTCTTAACAATACTACAAGTGATGGTGCCGATAATATGGATTTTTCCCAAGTTACAGATACTCCTAATTTTGATACGGGTGCAAGTTTATACCTTCTTCTATCAAAAATTGATGTTAATAATTTTAATAATATTGGTAATTGGGATGTAAGTAATGTTACTAATATGGAAAGTGCATTTGAAGGTAATACAACATTTAATCAAAATCTAAATAGTTGGGATGTAAGTAGTGTTACTACTATGGAGATGATGTTTTATCAAGCATCAGCTTTCAATCAACCTTTAAATAATTGGGATGTAAGTAGTGTGACTACTATGAGTAATATGTTTAAATCAGCATATGTATTTAACCAACCCTTAAATAATTGGGATGTATCAAGTGTTACTAATATGGTTTCAATGTTTAGTGGTGACATTAATGGACCTTCTACTCCATCCACCACCTTCAACCAGGATATAGATGATTGGGATGTAAGTAATGTGACTATTTTTTCTAATATGTTTCAAAACAACGAGGATTTTAATCAATACCTTGGTAGTTGGGATATTAGTAGTGCTATTTATATAGATAGTATGTTTAAGGCTGCAATTTCCTACAATCAAGCTTTAAATAGTTGGGATACTAGTAATGTAACTTGGATGCGTTTTATGTTTTCATATGCATCATCATTCAATCAAGACTTAAATAGTTGGGATACTAGTAATGTAACTATGATGGATGGTATGTTTAGTTTTACTGACCTCTTTAATGGTAATATAACTTCTTGGGATATAAGTAATGTTACTACCATTGCTACTATGTTTTATAGTGCTGAATCATTTAACCAAGATATTGGAGGTTGGGATACAAGTAACGTTACTAGTATGTTTGCTACATTTGACAATGCATTAGATTTCGATCAGGATATAAGTACTTGGAATACAAGTAATGTTACTAATATGAAGCGTATGTTTGAAGATGCTGAATCATTTAACCAAGATATAAATACCCAACAAGTTACAGTTGGTGGAGTTACTTATAATGCTTGGGATGTAAGTAGTGTAACTACTATGGAAGAGATGTTTAAAGGATCAACTGGAGTCTCAACAACCTTTAACCAACTTATTGATAAGTGGGATACTAGTAATGTGACTAATATGAGGGCTATGTTTCGGGATACTGATACTTTTAATAGACCCATAAATACCCAACAAGTTACAGTTGGTGGAGTTACTTATAATGCTTGGGATGTTAGTAGTGTTACTAATATGGGTGGTATGTTTGATTTTTCTACTTCTTACAACCAAACTATAAGTAATTGGGATGTGAGTAGTGTAACTGATATGAGTTTTATGTTTAGATCTTCTGTTTTTAATAGACCTTTAACTGAACAATCAGTTACAGTTGGTGGGGTTACTTATACTGCTTGGGATGTAAGTAGTGTTACTACTATGGGTTATATGTTTAGACAATGTATTTTTAACCAAAATATAAGTAGTTGGGATGTGAGTAGTGTGGTTTCTATGCTTGAAATGTTTGAAAATAATAGTCAAATAAACCAAAATTTAAGTGGTTGGAATGTTACAAATGTAACTTCCTGTGGTGATTTTAGTAACGGTGCTACAAGTTGGACATTAGCAAAACCAAGTTTTACAAGTTGTACTCCTTAATTTTAAATTTTTATTTGTCTTATTAATTATTACTTTTTACATTCATATGTATAATCATATTATAGGCCATAACGGAAGTGGGCTCTTTGAGTAACCAACCATAATAAAACATATTAAAATGCCAAATTGGAAAAAAGTAATAGTATCCGGAAGTGATGCAACATTCAACCAAGTAGCAATAGCTGGAGTTGAAGAAGGAACAATAGAAGATAGAGTATTAGTAACAAATTCAAATGGATTAGTCTTATACAGAGACAATTTATCTTTACAAGGAGCAACTGGTACACAAGGTACTACAGGTCAAAAAGGTGCAACTGGGTCTCAAGGTATACAAGGTATCCAAGGTACAACTGGTACACAGGGTACTACAGGTACCCAAGGTACTCAAGGTACCCAAGGTATACAAGGTACAACAGGCCAAAAAGGTGATACTGGTTCTCAAGGAACAACTGGTACACAAGGTACCCAAGGTATACAAGGGACAACGGGTCAAAAAGGTGAAGTTGGAGCTCAAGGTATACAAGGTACAACAGGCCAAAAAGGTGATACTGGTTCTCAAGGAACAACTGGTACACAAGGTACTCAAGGTATAACAGGTACAACAGGTCAAAAAGGTGCCCAAGGTACATTAGGACAAAAGGGTGCAACTGGAATTCAAGGTGCAGATGGTGAAAAAGGTGAAATAGGGGTACAGGGTATTCAAGGTATAACAGGCCAAAAAGGCCAAAAAGGTGAAATAGGGGTACAAGGAACTACAGGTACCCAAGGTTTACAAGGTCTTCAAGGAACACAAGGTATACAAGGTATCACTGGTCAGAAAGGTCAGAAAGGTGAAATAGGAGTACAAGGAACTACAGGTACCCAAGGAACACAAGGTATACAAGGTATAACTGGTGAAAAAGGAGATAATGGTAGTCAAGGTACTATAGGTCAAAAAGGAGATACTGGTAGTCAAGGTACTACAGGTCAAAAAGGAGATACTGGTATTCAAGGTACTCAAGGTATACAAGGTATAACAGGACAAAAAGGTCAAAAAGGTGAAGTTGGAGCTCAAGGTACTCAAGGTATCCAAGGTACTTTAGGTCAAAAAGGAGCAACAGGTTCTCAAGGTATAACAGGACAAAAAGGAGAAACTGGATCCCAGGGTACAACTGGTACTCAAGGTATTACAGGACAAACAGGTCAAAAAGGACAAATAGGTTCTCAAGGTATAACAGGAACAAAAGGTTCCATAGGTACTCAAGGTACAATAGGTACTTCTGCAACTGCAACAGTAGGATCTACTGATACAGGATCCCCAGGAACATCAGCATCAGTTTCTAATTCAGGTAATACTTCAGCAGCTATATTTGATTTTACAATCCCTAGAGGAGATGTAGGTGCCCAGGGTGCTCAAGGTATTACAGGCCAAAAAGGTGCTACAGGTTCTCAAGGAACAACAGGACAAAAGGGTGTAACTGGATCACAAGGTACCCAAGGTATACAAGGAATAACTGGTCAAAAAGGTCAAAAAGGTGAAATAGGAAACCAAGGAACAACAGGTCAAAAAGGAGCAACAGGTTCCCAAGGAACAACTGGTACACAAGGTATCCAAGGTATTACTGGTCAGAAAGGTCAAAAAGGTGAAATAGGAGCACAAGGTACAACAGGTCAAAAAGGTGCAACTGGATCACAAGGTACTCAAGGTACTCAAGGTATACAGGGTATAACAGGACAAAAAGGACAAAAAGGGGAAGTTGGATCTCAAGGTACAACAGGTCAAAAAGGAGCAACAGGTTCCCAAGGAACAACTGGTACACAAGGTATCCAAGGTATTCAAGGTACACTAGGTCAGAAAGGTCAAAAAGGTGAAATAGGTCAAAAAGGTGCTCAAGGAACAACAGGACAAAAGGGTGCAACTGGGTCTCAAGGTGTACAAGGTATCCAAGGTACAACAGGTACTCAAGGTACAACAGGACAAAAAGGTCAAAAAGGTGAAATAGGAGTACAAGGTACAACAGGACAAAAAGGTCAAAAAGGTGAAATAGGTGCTCAAGGAACAGATGGTTCATTTGGTGGTGCTACATTCGATTATACATTTTCTTCAAGTACAAGTGATGCTGACCCAGGAACTGGTAAAGTAAGATTAAATTCTACAACCCAGAATGCAGCAGGAAAAATGTTTATTGACTCAACTGACGATAATTCCAGTAATATAGACGAGTTTTTACAGTCAATAGATGCTGTTACATCTGCTATTAAGGGTCATGTTAGATTATCAAATAGAACAGACGCTACACAATATATATTATTCAGTATATCTGATTTAAGTAATAATACAGGTTGGTGGACAGTATTTATAGATGAACAAGCATCATCTACTGCATCCCCCTTCTCAAATAATGAAGATGTAATTGTATCATTTGTTGCTACAGGTGATAGAGGAGATAAAGGTGCAACGGGACAAAAAGGACAAAAAGGTGAAGTTGGATCCCAAGGTACAACTGGTACTCAAGGTACAACAGGTACTCAAGGTACAACAGGACAAAAAGGAGCAACAGGTGCTAAAGGAGCAACGGGGTCTCAAGGAACAACTGGTACTCAAGGTATAACAGGTATTAAAGGACAAAAAGGGGAAGTTGGATCCCAAGGTACAACAGGTCAAAAAGGAGCAACAGGTGCTAAAGGAGCAACTGGTGCCCAAGGTACTCAAGGTATTCAAGGTACACTAGGTCAGAAAGGTCAAAAAGGTGAAATAGGAAACCAAGGAACAACAGGTCAAAAAGGTGCTACTGGATCTCAAGGTATACAAGGTATAACAGGTACTAAAGGTGCAACAGGACAAAAAGGACAAAAAGGTGAAGTTGGATCCCAAGGTACAACTGGTACTCAAGGTACAACAGGTACTCAAGGTATAACAGGTACAACAGGTGCTAAAGGTGCAACAGGACAAAAAGGTCAAAAAGGTGAAATAGGAAACCAAGGTACAACTGGTACTCAAGGTACAACTGGTACTCAAGGTATAACAGGTACAACAGGACAAAAAGGAGCAACAGGTCAAAAAGGAGCAACTGGTGCTCAAGGTACTCAAGGTATCCAAGGTATTACTGGTCAAAAAGGTCAGAAAGGTATTACTGGTAGTCAAGGTACAACAGGACAAAAGGGAGCAACAGGTTCTCAAGGTACCACCGGTACTCAAGGAATAACAGGTCAAAAAGGGGATACTGGTACACAAGGTATTACTGGTACACAAGGTACTACAGGTCAAAAAGGTGCAACAGGTCAAAAAGGAGCAACTGGTGCCCAAGGTACTCAAGGTATTACTGGTCAAAAAGGACAAAAAGGTGTAACAGGTAATCAAGGTACAACAGGTACCCAAGGTACAACAGGTACCCAAGGTATTACTGGTACAAAAGGTCAAAAAGGTGCTACTGGTAATCAGGGTACAACAGGTCAAAAAGGTGCAATAGGTACCCAAGGTATAACAGGTATTAAAGGACAAAAAGGAGCTACTGGTAATCAAGGTACAACTGGTACTCAAGGTACAACAGGTCAAAAAGGTGCTACTGGTACTCAAGGTACAACTGGTACTCAAGGTATAACAGGTCAAAAAGGTGCTACAGGTGCTAAAGGTGCTACAGGTGCTAAAGGAGCAACTGGTGCTCAAGGTACTCAAGGTATAACAGGTTCACAAGGTGGAGGTGGTGCTAAAGGTGCAACAGGTTCTCAAGGTACACTAGGTCAGAAAGGAGCAACAGGTGCTAAAGGAGCAACGGGTACTCAAGGTATAACAGGTATTAAAGGACAAAAAGGAGCTACTGGTAATCAAGGTATAACAGGTTCACAAGGTGGGGGTGGTGCTAAAGGTGCAACAGGTCAAAAAGGAGCACAAGGTACTCAAGGTCTACAAGGTTTATCAGGATTAAGTGGTCAAAAAGGAGTAGCAGGTGCTAAAGGAGCAACGGGAGTAGGTACTCAAGGTACAACAGGACAAAAAGGACAAGCTGGTGTTGATGGAGTAGGTACAAAAGGTTCTACAGGTACTCAAGGTACAACAGGACAAAAAGGAGCAACAGGTAGTAATGCAGGTATAACATCATTTACTAATGGGTCTAATAATAGGGTTATAACGGCAACCTCATCAACAGGTTTAAATGCTGAATCTAATTTAACATGGGACGGAGCAAAATTAGTACTTAGTCAAGCTGCCTTACACGTAGGTAATTTTACAAGTGTACAACCTACCACAGATGGTTTAGGAGTATTTGAAAATGATGTTATAGCTTATGCTACATCAGATAAAAGATTAAAAGAAAATATAACCAATATTCCAAGTGCTTTAGATAAACTTGAACAAATTAATGGTGTTACTTATAATTGGAAAGAATTATCAAAAGAAGAAGAACAAAAAATTCATGGTAATAAAGGACAAGATATAGGAGTTATCGCCCAGGAAATAGAAAAAATTCTACCTGAATTAGTAAGTACTAGATCTAGTGGATATAAAGCAGTTAAATATGATAAAATAGTTGCTTTATTAATTGAAGCAGTAAAAGAATTACATTCTAAAGTAAAGGTTTTAGAAAAAAAATAAATCTATTTTAAATATTTTATAATATAATTTGGTTACCCTAAATATTGTTATTATATTGGAGGTGTAAAATAATACTAAGTGATAGATAATCTAGCAAAAATAGCCATAAATAATGGCGGTTCTATATCTCCATTAATTATCCCGAGCAAATATACAGATGGTACGGGTTTATGTAATGTCTCTCTTTTTGAAGAAAAAAATGGAGATATTATAGCTAATATACGACACGTACATTATACTTTATATCATAGTGAATTTAATCAAAAATTTACCTGTGGTTGGGGGTGTTTAGCATATTTAAATCCTGAAGATGATATACACCTTATTACAGGTAATTACTTATGTAGAATTAACCCTGATACTTTAGAAGTTGATACTTATCAAAAAATAGATTCCTCTAAACATGATATTAGACCCATCTGGGATTTTCATGGTCTAGAAGATGTTCGAGTATTTAGATGGGATGATATTTTATATACTTGTGGTGTAAGAAGAGATGTAAAACCTGATGGTGAAGGGAGAATGGAGTTATGTAAAATTGAATGGGGTAAAAATTATTGTATAGAAACATCCAGGGATAGAATTGAAGTAGATCCACATACTTATTTAGAAAAAAATTGGGTACCCATATTTGATATGCCTTACCATTTTGTAAGGTGGGCCAACCCCTTACAAATAGTAAAAGTAAACCCTCAAGATAAATCTAAAGAAAAAGTAAAAAGTGGTGAATTAGATATTATTTCTTGTGAAACAGTTATACATAAAGATGATAAAGTTCATTTACCTTTTGGTTTAAGAGGAAGTTCACCTGTAATACCTTTTGGGGATAATGGAGACAGAATGTGTATAACACATGAAACTGATTTTTTCCACCACCCAGGTTTAAAAAAAGATGCTCATTACTATCATAGATTTGTAATTTGGGATAAAGATTGGAATTTAAAAAGTTTATCGAAACAATTTAAGTTTATGGGGGCTATGGTTGAATTTTGTTGTGGATTATTATTTAAAGATGGAAATCTTATTATGAGTTATGGCTACCAGGATAATGCTGCTTATATTTTAAAAATGCCTGTAGATTTATTAAATAAAATGGAATGGGAAAAAGAATTTACATATGGATAAATTAAAAGAATTTTTATATGATTATGTAAATAATCCTTTAGATCCTTATATTAATGCACAGTTAGGCGAAGAATATGAAAAAATAGGACAAGGAGCAGCGGCTCATTCTTATTTTTTAAGAGCTGCTGAATTATTACATGATAAAGACCCTGAAATGGCTTATTGTTGTGTTTTAAAAACATGGAAACAAATTCATATTACAACTAGAAGACCTCAACATGAAGTATTACAACTTCAAACAGCAGTTGCTTATATGCCTGAAAGACCTGAGGCATATTTACATTTAAGTATACATTACAGTAATCTACAAGAATGGAAAACTTCATATATGTATGCATGTTTAGGTCTTTTGTACCAAAATAAACGTAGTTTACCGTATAACGTTGATTATCCTGGTGATTATATGTTATTGTTTCAAAAGGCATTTACTGGATGGTATATAGGCCAAAGAAAAGAATCTGAAGAATTATGGTATGAGCTAGGAAAACTAAAAAATATTAACCCAGAACATATGGATATAATCCAGGATAATATTAATCGTTTAAAAAAGGATAATAATATTAATTAAATTTTTAATATTTATAACAAAATAATTAAAACATGGCATTACCATCATCAGGACCATTAAGTGGGAGTCAAATAGCAGCTGAACTTAGTGCTGCTACCATTAATATATCACTAGGGGGTATGGCAGATTCCGCAAGTTTTTTAGCACCCGATAAATATAGTGATTTTTACGGATATTCAAGTGGTACAATTAATAGTGGGAACAGAACATCAGGAACATATAAAAAACCAGCATTTGGTTGTTCTCAAACAACGGCTACTACTTTTTATTGGACTAAACCTAGTGGTGGTGCATCAAATGCAGCACAAGTAGGTGATACGTGTTACACCAATTCAACAGCTACTAATACTTTAGGTGCTGGTAATTATGGTCAAGGGGTATTTTCTGCTACTCAAGTAATAACAGTAAATAGCTCAGGAGTAGTTACGCAACTGTATTTATGTTTTTCTTAAAAATAAATAAAATAATATGAAATTTATAGATAATAATTTACCAAACCATACTGGCACTCTTATTGATGTTTATAAAAATGAAAATGGGATTACCATTATGAAATATAAAGATACCCAATATTGGTTAGATAATGATCTAGATTATGCTAATTTATTTCTTGGGGATTGTAATTCTTGTAGTCCTTGGTTTAAAAATAATTTTAATAATTTTAATTATAATTCAGTATTAGTAGCAGGATTAGGAATAGGATTATTACCTCTTTCTTTATATGGGGATAAAAATTGTAGTACTGTTGACGTATTAGAAATATCACAAGAAGTTATTGATTATGCAAATTCCCATGGACAATTAAATGAAAATATAAATTTAATCCAAGGGGATATACATTCATACACTACTACTAAATTATATGATTTAATTATTATAGATACAATATGGTTACCACACGAAATGACTGAAGATCAATGGCAATCTTTAGTAACAAAGTTTACTAATAATGTAAACCCTAATGGTGCTATATACGCCCCCGTTTATCATAAATGGGTAACAGTATAACAAATAAGTTATATTAACCTTAAAACAAACATATGAGTTGGACCTATAAACAAAATGAAATAGGAGACATTACTCAATTCCCAGAAAATACATTCGGTTTTGTTTATATAACAACACATAAACCTTCGGGTAAATCATATATTGGGAAAAAAGTATTATTTCATAATCGAAAGAAAAAATTAGGTAAAAAAGAAATTGCAGCCTTAACAGGAGTAGTCGGTAGAAGACCTTCATATAAATTAATAGTTAAAGAATCAGATTGGAAAACTTATTATGGTTCTCAAGCTGATATTAAAAAATTATTAATTGAAGGTAAAAAAGATGAATTTGAACGTACTATTTTAAAATGTGTTGAAACAAAAAAACAACTTACCTATTTTGAAATTAAATATCAAATGCTATACCAAGTCTTAGAGAAACCAGATGAATTCTTTAATGATAATATTTTAGGTAAATTTTTCACTAAAGATCTATCAGATTTAAAATTCGAAGATCTCGTGGTTGAGCGAAAATAAAGTTGTATATTACATGATATGAACAAAAAAATATCAGTAATAGGTCGTGGTACAGTAGGTTGTTTAAATGCTTTAAAATTTTCAAATTTAGGGTATGACATCGATTGGTACCATGACCCAAAAAAACCTGCATTATCAGTAGGTGAAGGTACTGATTTAGTACTTCCTAAGTTTCTTTCTAAAGAAATAGATTTAAATTATGATGACTTATTTAAACTAGATGCTCATTATAAACAAGGTATAGAAAAAATTAATTGGGGTAGTAAACCTTTTACACACTGGTTTGGGATAGGTCATATGGCTTTACATATAAATGCTAATAAATTACAAGATTATATTTGTGAATATGTAAAAGATAAAGTTAATATTATTGAAAAAAAAGTAGATAGTAAACTAGAAACATTTACCATTGACTGTTCAGGTACACCTTCTACATTAGAAAATCAAATAGAAACAACTCCTATTCCTGTTAATAAAGCTTATGTAGTTCAATGTCCTTGGGATAAACCATTATTTAATAAAACTATTTGTATAGCTAAAAGTTATGGGTGGGTTTTTTTAATCCCCCTCCAAAATAGATGTTCAGTAGGTTATATTTATAATTCTCAATATGCTGAATTTGATAAATTGCAGGATGAATTATCTTCAATTTTAAAAGATTATGGTTTAATGGCTAAAGAAGGTAATGTAATACCTTTTAAAAATTTTTATAGAAAAAATAATTTTAGTGATAATTTAGCTTATAATGGAAATTCATCATTTTTCTTAGAACCTTTAGAGGCTACATCACTAAATACATCTATAAGTATTATAAACCAAACCTATAAAATATTATGTGATTCCACCCCAGAAATTGAAAATAAAAAATATGAAAATCTTTTAAAAGAAACAATTGATATAATAATGTTACATTATTTAGTAGACCCACCAGTAAAAAATAAATTTTGGGAATATGCTAATACTAATGCAAACTCTTGGTTTAAATTGAGATATAAAGAGTATCCGAAAATTCATTTGATTACCCAAGAAAGTTCATTATATTATTCGACGTGGTTCGAAGACAGTTTCAAACAAAACCTATCAGGTATGAATCTGTACGAGAAATTAAATAGTTTTAAATGGTAAACCAATTATTAGTTACATTAGTAAACTCAGTACTGGGTTCGGGCAAAGCTACTGCTCGAAATAACTATGCTTACCATTGTCCTTTATGTCATCACCACAAACCTAAATTAGAAGTAAACTTAACTGAAAATCGTGAAGGTAAAAATCCTTGGCACTGTTGGGCTTGTGATGCTAGGGGAACTACGATTTATAATTTATTTAGACAGGTTAAAGCGGCAGCAGATAAATTTACAGAACTTAAATCTTTAGTTAAAACCTCTAGGTCTATTAAAGATACAAAAGTTGTATCTAACGTTGTATTACCTAATGAATATATTAGTCTAAATGACGTTAATAATAGCGATATAATGGCCAGACACGCATTGGCATACTTAAAGAATAGGAATATAAGTAAATATGATATAATTAAATATAATATAGGTTATTGTGATAAAGGATTATATAAAAATATGATTATAATTCCAACGTATGATGTAGATGGCAGGTTAAATTACTTTACTGCTCGTTCATTTGAAAAAGAACCATATG